>CESL01151754.1_pt1 | contig 26646 bp, 28 predicted proteins | sample 531221 | NCBI WGS metagenome assembly CESL01 (sample SAMEA2622197, study PRJEB7988) | marine metagenome | biome: marine biome (ENVO:00000447); feature: mesopelagic zone (ENVO:00000213) & marine oxygen minimum zone (ENVO:01000065); material: "saline water (ENVO:00002010), including plankton...
ATTTGATATGGAAGTTATTAAAAGTAAAGCCCCGCATTGCGAGGCTTTTTAATTTCCTAAAATAGTATTTATTACGGCCATTACCTTAGGAAAAAGTTTTAATAAAATTCCCGGCAGGGTAACCACATGTTAAGGATATCAGAAGTGAACGCAAAAATATGATGAAAGAAGTAACAGCGATCACCCTAGCCGAAAATTAACCTATTAACTAACAACCAAAATTAAGTGTATAGGTACTAACTAATCAAACAATCTTAAGAAGCCGATAATCTGGCTAATGTATTATTGGAGACAACATTCATTGCCGTGGGATATTCTACATTTATAATTTCTATTTCTGAATCTTTTAAAAAAGGAACGATATTAAATACATTTTTTCTTTTGCATTTCAGCGCTCGTCCATCAGATGGTAGATAAGCATGGGTTATTTTTTGGCCTTCTATAAAATTGTTAAAAGCATTTTTAGTGCCGCCAAAAAATATATCTATAGTTAATGAATTGATAACGTCTTCATGTTTCTTTTCAATAATAGTAATTGCTTTATTAAATGTTTCAGATTTTAATTCCTCCAAATAATCTTCTTTTGAATAAAAAAGAAGTTCTGTAATCGATGAAGAAAGTGAAGCCCCATAAACTAATACAATATTAGTTAATTGCTGACAGTCATCTAATGCACGCTCTAAGAGTATTAGAGAATTTACAGACAAATCTGTAGGAATTAAAATCTTTCTCATAGCAATTTTGTTTGTAACAAACTTATCCTATACTTGTTAAAATGCTATTAATACCAGATTAAAATGTCATTAGAATTTATGGTGCGATAGGAATCTTAATTTCCATTACAGTGCCCTCGGCTTTAGAAGAAGTAGCTATAACACTGCCATTGTGCATTTTAATTACATTTCGAGTAAGTGGAAGACCAATTCCGTAACCATGAAAATTTTCCGTATTACTACCCCTAAAAAACGGATCGAAGATATAAGGAAGTTCATTTTCTGGAATACCAATACCTTTATCTTTTACGGTGATAATTACATTTTTGTCTGAAGCTGCCAATGCAAAATTTACTTTCCTGTTTTTGGAATATTTACAGGCATTCATGACTACATTAGATATTGCCAGATGTAATAATTGAGTATTGCCGTTTACTGTGAGTTTATCAGGGTTTTCTGGTAATGAATCAAAATCCAGATGAATCACAGCTTCGGGATAAATTTTCTCTACAGTTTCTTTAACATCGATTACAAGTTCGTCTATTCTTAAGCTGATAAAGGTCTGTGCTTTACCATCATAACCAGTTTGAGCTAAAAACAATAAAGCTTTGGTTTTTTTATCGAGTTTGCCGGCATCTTCTAGAATATTTTTTAGTGATATAATGTATTCTTCTTTAGAACGTTCTTTTGCAAGGGTGACATCGGCTTCACCAATAATTGAAGTAAGCGGCGTGTTTAGTTCATGAGAGGCATTGCTTATAAAATTTTTTTGCGTTTCGAAGGAGGTTTCGAGCCTGTTAAGCATATTGTTAAAAGTAGAAGTAAGACTGCGTAGCTCCTCGTTATCTTGAGGTTCTTTTAGACGAAAATTGAGATTTTCGGTACTGATTTTTTTCATATCACCAATAATCATTTGAAGGGGTCTAAGAACCCTTCTGGAAAAAAACCAGGCAATAAAAATAATGATCAAAATGGATATTAGAGAAGCGATAAAAAGGAGATTCCTTAAATAAACTATATGATGGGTATTGTAATAGTTTTCTGCGGAAACAATGACCAGGTAATCTTTGCCGCGATTATGGTATTTGATTCCTGAATAAAATGTGTTTTTATTTTTATAATATGCCCGTTTTAAATTTTCGATCTCTTCAAGGAAGGAAACTGGGATAGATAGATTGGATTTTGAATGAATATCAAACTGTTGTAAATCAATAATTGTTATTTTTTCATTAGGTAATTCTTCGAGAAAATCCTGGCGTATCTCTTTAACGACATTAATATCCTGGTCGTCCTCTAACTCGATCTTAGCCATGGTAATCGCCCTAATCTCCAGTCTTTTATAAAAATCTGTGTACGAATAATCACTAATAGAAAAAAAGATAAAACCGCTAAACACAAGAATGTAAGCAAGGAATATAGAAGTAAGAAAAAGAATAATTTTATTCTGTGTCTTCATCGTCCTCTTTTAAAACGTAGCCCATACCAATCACGGTGTGAATAAGTCGCTCATTATTTTCCTTTTCCAGTTTTTTGCGTAGATAATTTACATAAACATCTACCACATTGGTGCCAATATCGTAGTTTACACCCCATACATTTTCTAATAATTCGGTGCGGGAAATTACTCTGCCGGGGGCTTTTAAAAATGCAAGTAAAAGTTTATATTCTGTACTGGTAAGTGCTATTTTTTTTGTGTTTCTGGTGACTGTTTTGGAAGAGTCGTTTACTTTAATATCTGAAAATCTATAACTGTTATCAGGGATATTTGAATTAAAATTTCTGGATCGGCGTAATAAACTTTTTACACGGGCAATAAGTTCGATAAACTTAAAAGGTTTGGCCAGGTAATCGTCGGCGCCACTATTGAGTCCCATAGCTATATTTTCTGAGCTTCCCAGTGCTGTTAAAAATAGAATAGGTACATGAGTGTTTTCTTCTCTAACAGCTTTGCAAATTTCCAAACCATTCATTTCTGGTAACATAATATCCAGTATAAGCAGGTCAAATTTATTAGCACTTGCCATTTGGTAGCCTTCCTTTCCGTTTAAAGCAATGCTTACTTCAAATCCTTCTTCGGTGAGTCCTTTATTGATGAAGGCACAAACTTTTGCGTCGTCTTCAACAAGTAATATTTTAGCGTTCTTTGTATCCATAGTAATTCTAGCTATGCCTAAAATAAAAAGAAATTTTTCAATTCAGGACGAAATTGGGTAATAAAAAAGCGGCTGTTAAAGCCGCTTTCTATAATTCTAAAGAAATCTTTTAATTAGCCGTTCATGCTAATAAGAAACTCCTCATTATTGTTGGTTTGTTTGATTTTTTGCTGAATAAATTCCATCGCTTCTACAGGATTCATATCAGCAAGATATTTTCGCATAATCCACATACGCTGTATAGTATTTTCATCTAAAAGAAGATCGTCACGACGCGTACTTGAAGATATAAGATCGATCGCTGGGAATACTCTTCGGTTAGAAATTCTACGATCTAGCTGAAGTTCCATATTTCCTGTTCCTTTAAATTCTTCAAAGATAACCTCATCCATCTTAGAACCTGTATCGGTAAGGGCAGTAGCAATAATAGAAAGTGAACCACCACCTTCAATATTACGTGCAGCACCAAAGAAACGCTTAGGTTTATGTAAAGCGTTAGCATCTACACCACCACTCAAAACCTTACCACTGGCAGGCTGTACGGTATTATATGCTCTGGCAAGACGTGTAATAGAATCTAGTAAGATTACAACATCGTGACCACATTCTACAAGACGTTTTGCTTTCTCTAATACAATATTGGCAACTCTAACATGCTCATGAGCTTCTTTGTCAAATGTAGAGGCAACAACTTCACCCTGTACGTTTCGTTGCATATCTGTAACTTCCTCAGGACGTTCATCGATCAAAAGGATAATTTGATATACTTCAGGATGGTTCGCAGCAATGGCATTGGCAATGTCTTTTAATAACATTGTTTTACCGGTTTTAGGTTGCGAAACGATCATACCACGTTGTCCTTTCCCGATAGGAGAAAATAAATCCATCACTCTTGTAGAAATAGAACTTTCTTTATCAGCGATATTAAATTTTTCTTTGGGGAAAAGTGGCGTAAGGTGTTCAAAAGAAACGCGATCTCTTACTACCTGTGGGTCAAGACCATTAATTTTATTGATTTTAATCAGAGGGAAATATTTTTCACCTTCTTTTGGAGGTCTTATTTGCCCCAATACTGTGTCTCCTGTTTTTAAACCAAAAAGTCGAATTTGGGATTGTGATACGTAAATGTCGTCAGGAGAAGTAAGGTAGTTGTAATCTGAGGATCTTAGGAAACCATAGTTGTCCTGCATGATGTCTAAAACACCTTCACTTTCGATAATAGCATCAAACTCATAATCCGGCTCACGGTACCTGTTGCGATTGTCACGGTTACCGTTATTTTTATGATTATTATTGTTGTTATTGTCGTTACGGTTATCCTTTTTATTATTTCTGGAATCTTTACGATTATTAGTACTTCTGTTATTATTCCTAGAAGCATTATCATCGTTTTTAGACGATTCTTTCTCCTTTTTAGGAGCTTTACTTTCAGGTTTAGAAGTACTGTCCTGATTGTTTTTCGCAGGACTTTCATCTTTAACTTCTAGTTTTGCTTCTGGAGTCGTTTCTTCAGCCTTCTTAGGTCTGCCAGGTTTTTTATCACTACCAATTTTCTTTCTTGGTCTTTTTGGCTTATCCTCGGTTTTTTTCTCTTCGGCCTTTTCTTCTTGTAGAGCTTCTTTGGTCTTTGCAGGGTTAGCAGCCTGGTAGTCTAAAATTTGGTAAACAAGATCTAGTTTTTTAAGACTTCTAAACTTTGGGACGTTTAGAGATTTAGCAATCTCCTGAAGCTCAGGTAGCTTTTTAGCTTTTAATTCAGAAATTTCAAACATGAATGGTCAAGAATAAATTTGTTTGGATTGATTGTAATAAACTTCTTTTGGAAGAATAGAAAAATATTTTTTTGGAGTCATAAGTAACCTGTAAAGAACCGGTTACGAAATGTGTATGCAATTATACAACTTTATTTAGAAAAATTGCTGTTTTTTCTAAAAACTTTATTTTATTTTTGTGACCAGATTTTAGAGAATATGCTTCAACGTATACAAACAGTTTATTTACTTATCGCAGCAATAGTAAGCCTTGGGCTTATATTTGTATTTGCTTTGTGGCAAAGTGAAGAAGGGAGTGCAGTTTACGCTCAGGATCAATTAACGATATTTATCATGTTTATTGCTTCTGGATTATTATCTTTGATCAGTGTTTTTATGTTTAAGAATAGAAAGCTCCAATTTGTATTGGGGCGTATCAATATCATATTAAACTTTTTTTTACTAGGAGTGTTTGTTTATTGGTCGCTAAGCTTACCCGGAGAAATGAATATTTCAGAGAAGGGTATTGGGATGTTTCTTCCGATCATTTCTATCGTTTTTCTAGTTCTGGCGAATAAAGCCATTAAAAAGGACGAAGATCTTGTAAAATCTGTAGACCGATTACGATAAGCCTATCATCTTAGTAGTATTAGTGCGTTAAGAACCCGAAGTGAAAACTTCGGGTTTTTTTATGGAGAAGTTTTTAGGTTTAGAAACAGTTTTAAAGTTAGAAAGTGAAAAGCACATCGTAATTCGACACATTTTTAATATAGAAAATGGCTCAATACTTAGGAATCAAGAGCCAGAAACCAGAAAATTTAGACAAAAAATAGCGTGTAGATTTTATTCAATTTGAAAATGCGCTAATGAGATGATTGATAGTCGGGATGAAGAATACGAAAATGAGTCGGGCGGAAATTGATACAAAGGAAAATAGATTTTTTTATTTCATTTTTTTAAATTTTGAATCGGGGTGAAAATGCTAATCTGTAGGGTTGGGGTTTGAGAAAATGTCAAACCTTACTGTAAGCTATTCGCTCTTATTTTGGGCACTTCGACACGATTTCTTCGAAGTCACTCAGTGACCTCGATTATAAGAGGGGCTGAGTAATTTTTTAAAAGAAAAATGAATCGAAATCATAGTGATGAAGGGGAAAAGAAAGCTCAAAACAACTAAAATGGTGATTCGAAGAAATCTGCAAACTGTAAAAGCCCCATATCACTTCCCGGCTAGTTCTATGACTTCCAGGTCTTTAATATTTTCACCATCAATCACAAATCTTAGCATTGTACGTTGTTTATGCCAGCCATGTTTTCCGGCTGCTCCGGGATTCATATGGAGCAGCCCCAGGTCTTTATCCATCATAACTTTTAAAATATGCGAATGTCCGCAAATAAATAATTTAGGGGGATTTTGTCGAATCTCATCCCTTACCGCAGGGCTGTATTTTTTGGGATAGCCTCCGATATGGGTGATCCAAACATCTACACCCTCGCACATCCAGCGCTGATTTAAAGGGAATTCTTTTCTGATTTCCGTATTATCAATGTTTCCATACACAGCAATAAGTGGTTTACCCGTTGCTTTTAACTTATCGCTTATCTCTATGCTTCCAATATCGCCGGCATGCCAAATCTCATCGGCTTGTTCGGCATAATGGATAATTCGGTCATCAATATAAGAGTGCGTATCGCTTAATAATAGAATTTTTTTCAAAGTAGAAATGTTTTCAGGGGTTAAAGCTTATGCTTAAATACAATTTAGCAGAATAAATGCCTTATCTTTGTACGCTGCAAAATTAGAAAATTCAGTTAAGCTTTGAGGTATTTTATAGATTTAGCCTATTTAGGTACTGCTTATCATGGTTGGCAAATTCAACCAGAAGCCGTAAGCGTTCAGCAGGTACTACAGGAGGCACTTTCAAAAATCCTTCAACAAAATATAGAGGTAGTAGGAGCGGGGCGAACAGATGCCGGTGTACATGCCACACAAATGTATGCTCATTTTGATGCGGATTTGAACTGTGATGAAAAAACACTTCAATTTAAACTGAATTCATTTTTGCCAAAGGATATTTCGATTCGCCAACTTTTTAAGGTGCAGTCGCAAGCCCATGCACGGTTTGATGCCTGTAGCCGAAGTTATGAGTATCATATTGTCAATTTTAAAGATCCTTTTAAAATCGATTTGGCCTACTATCTTTTAAAGCAACCGGATATCGAAAAAATGAACCATGCGGCTGCTATGTTGAAAGATTACACTAATTTTAAGTGCTTTTCAAAAAGCCGAACCGATGTAAAGACGTATAATTGTAATATTACAGCAGCTTTTTGGGAACAATCTAAAGATGAGCTCATATTTCATATTACGGCAGATCGTTTTTTACGAAATATGGTTAGGGCGATCGTAGGCACATTGTTGGATATTGGCCTTGGAAAAAATTCGGTTGAATTTTTGAAAGAAATCCTAAAAAGCGAAGACAGAAGTATGGCGGGAACCTCGGTTCCGGCACATGGTTTATATTTAACCAGAATAGAATACCCTAAAACAGCACTATTTGATGGCCTCTAAAACGGGAAACGCATTTGATTTTGATCTTTTTAAGCGCTTGCTTAGATATACCAATCCCTATAAATTAACTTTTTATTTTGTAGCTATTACGGCTATTTTATTATCGTTTTTTGCGGTAGCAAGGCCTTATTTATTGCAGGTAACCATAGACGATTCTATTACCCCAAAAGATAACGGGAATTTAATTTTCTACGTGTCTTTAATGATTGGTTTTCTTATTCTTGAAGTCACCTCACAATTTTTCTTTATCTATTTTGCCAATTTACTAGGACAAAATGTAGTACGTGATTTACGGGTAAATTTGTTTAAGCATATGCTTCAGTTTAAGATGAAGTATTATGACAAATCTGCTGTTGGACGATTGGTGACCCGTGCCGTGAGTGATATCGAAACGATTTCCAGTATTTTTAGTCAGGGACTTTTTATGATTATCAGCGATTTGCTAAAGATGATTGTCGTACTTGGGTTTATGTTTTATAAAAGCTGGCAGTTAACCTTACTGGTGATAACAGTATTGCCATTTATTATTTATGCGACCCGGGTATTTCAGAAAAAAATGAAAATCGCTTTTGAAGATGTACGTACACAGGTGGCCGATTTAAATACTTTTGTGCAGGAGCGGATTACCGGGATGAAGATCGTTCAGTTATTCAATCGCGAAAAATCGGAATATAACAATTTTAAAAATATCAACGACAGGCATAGAAAAGCATGGGTGAAAACCGTTTGGTATAACTCGATTTTCTTCCCTATTGCAGAAATGTCTACCTCGATCACCGTTGGTCTTATCGTATGGTTTGGAGGTTTACAGGCAGTAAATGATAATCCTAATATCACCCTTGGTGTGATTATCGCATTTATCGAATTATCGCAGATGTTATTTAGACCCTTACGCCAAATCGCAGATAAATTTAATACCCTGCAAATGGGGATGGTAGCGGCTAATCGAGTATTCGGGATTTTAGATACCGATTCTACAATTAGTGATGAAGGTGAAAAACAACTACAATCGATTAAAGGAGATATAGAATTTAAAAATGTTCGATTTAGCTATGTGGAAGGAGAAGAAGTATTACGCGGAGTGAACTTTACCGCTAAAGCAGGTGAAACGATCGCGATTGTTGGAGCCACCGGAGCCGGAAAATCTACTATTATTAATTTATTGAACAGATTTTATGAGATCGATAGTGGAACGATCGCTGTTGATGGAATAGATATCAAAGACGTGACCATAAAATCACTACGGTCTGAAATCGCGGTGGTGCTTCAAAATGTATTTTTGTTTGCCGATACGATTATGCATAATATCAAATTAGATAATCCAGATATTACTGAAGATGATGTAATCACGGCTGCAAAACAAATTGGGATTCATGATTTTATAAGTTCGTTACCCAATGGGTATCATTATAATGTAAAGGAACGCGGAGTAATGTTAAGTTCCGGGCAACGTCAATTGATCTCTTTCTTAAGGGCTTACGTTAGTAATCCCAGTATTTTGGTGTTGGACGAAGCAACCTCTTCAGTAGATACTTATAGTGAGCAGCTTATCCAGAAAGCGACAGATAAAATTACCAAAGGCAGGACTTCGATTGTTATTGCTCACCGATTGGCGACTATTAAGAAAGCCGATAAGATCATGGTAATGGATAGTGGTGAAATTGTAGAGATGGGAACCCACGATGAATTATTGCTTAAAGAAAACGGGCATTATCGTAAACTCTATGAAGTGCAGTTTATGGCTGAAGAATCCATTTAAATCCTTTCCTTCATCGAAAATAGAACGTATCTATTAATTGGTTTTGATCAACGTTGATTTTTTAGTTACCGTATGCAATTTTCGATAAAATATACGTTGTGTTTTGAGACCTCGTTGAAGTTTAAAAATAATGACACATCAAGATTACAAGTTGATGCTAGGCATCTCTTCAAAAAAAATATGTCGACTAATCATTTTTATAACCATTTTACTTTTTGGGATTATACCGCCTGCATTCTCGCAAGGTGTAAATTTAAATGCTATCGAGGAGTTTAGATATAAAGGATCTAAAGAAAGTTTATTACGATTAAAAATGGAAGTAGAGAATTTTGAAGAAGATGGTCTTCATTTTTTACGAGTTCAAAAAGTAAATTCAGCTATAGATGATACTGGAAACAGTTTGGGGTGGCACAATGGTTATCCTAATGAAGGACAGTGGGGCAGAAGCCGGTATTTCAATTTCAATTTCCAGGCGCCTTCAAGAGAAGCAATATCCTTAAAAAAACTTTCAGCAGTAATCGAACATTTTACCGTTTCAAAAGAAAAAAACTCTTTATTGTCTATTGAAAATTTAATGCAAAAAAAAGAGATCGATTTTTTAGCTGATTTAGGTGAAGAAACAAAATTGATTTTGCTGAATTTCGAAAAATTAAAAGAATTAAGAGACAGACCTGGTTACAAACCTTATATTGAAAATTTACACGAAGATCTTGGTATGGGAAACACGTTGGAAGAGGCTACCCGGTTTGTAGAAAAGCTTTTTTATTTTTCTTATGAGGACCTGGAGAGTCATTTGTTTTTTTATAAAAAAGATCCGGAAAACAGAATATTCAGATTGTATGTTTTTAATGGTGAAGGCGAAAAAATCAATACTGGATATTCCTATGCAAAAGAAAAAATTGTGTTGTACTTAGCTGAAGCGCCAGACGAAAATACACGTTTAGAAATTATGTATGAGCATCCCGACGCCATCGATAAAATGGAGTTAAACTTAAATAATATTCCGCTTCCTTAAATTATTCAGGGTGAAAAATCTTTTCTTTTTTGCATTTATAAGTATGATGTTTTGCAGCACAATAGGTGCGCAGGAATTTCATGTTTTTCTCCAAGATATCCAGGAAATCAGGACAAGTGTTTTTGCAGATGATGCCAGACGAAAAGTGGTTAATCAGCTTAAAATTCTTACTTCTGTAAATGGTATTACACTGGATAAAAATCATCTTATAAAATTACAGAGCCTTAAAGTTTTGGATGACAAAGGAGAAGTGCTGCAACTTATCGACACTTCTAAAAGGGAACAATATTCTTCAAGAAAATCCAAGCAAATCGTTTTAGAAACTCCAAGCCGTAAAGCTAAAAAAATTACAATTACCGGCACTTTAAACTATTTTACACCTACCCAAGAAAATAAAGCTTATATACGTATCGGCAATTTTATAGAACGTATTGGGGACAATTTGCTGAGTGATCACCCTAAAAAAGCACAGCTTAATATTTTAAAGCCCGAAAAACTATCTAAATTAGAAGTTGAAATCGATAAAAGTATAACAAAAGATATGGAGGAGCGCTACGAAGAATTGAGCGAGCAGGAAGTTTTAGACATAGAACTTTCAAGAAAAATCCTAAAAGATATCGTGCGAAGAGGAACAGATAACCGCGGCCATTTTATTAATTTCAAAATATATCCTTCACCAAAAGATTTTCATAGTATTAAGGTATACAATGAAAAGGATCAGCTTATTTCTTATGGTTTTGCTTCCGTGGAACAACTTTATCAAATTAATTTAAGCGAAGAGCCAACATCTGGAAGTTATATTGAAGTTATTTTGGAAAATAATACAGCGATAAAACAACTGGATTTTAGTTTAGAGAATATCTACTTGCCATAAGACATTTTTCAGTTTAATTGATAATTAAACATTATCTCAAATCTTCTTTTAAGCGTTCCCGTAATTCGGTATTGCTCTCGAACATGGTAAATTCTCCGTCTCGTATATAAGAAATTTGTCCGGTCTCTTCACTTACGACAAGAGCTAGAGCATCGGTTTTTTCCGTAATTCCCACAGCAGCACGGTGTCTTAACCCAAAACGAAGCGGTATAGACCGGTCATTAGAAACAGGTAAAATCACTCTTGTTGCGGTTACTTTATTTTCTTCAATAACCATGGCACCGTCATGCAATGGACTATTTTTAAAAAAAATAGACTCGATGATAGGTTGGTTAAGCTCTATATTCATCTCGTCTCCACTATTTTTAACAAAATCCAACTTTGTACTTCTTTGGATTACTATTAACGCCCCTGTTTTGGTGCGTCCCATAGATTCACAGGCATCAACGATCACATCTATATTCGTAGCGCCATCGTCAGAATCGTTACGTGTAAATTTTAAATTTCTGAAAAAACGTCCGTTATAAGTGATATTAGCAGAACCAATCATTAATAGGAATTTCCTTATTTCTTGTTGAAAAACCACAATTAAGGCAAACATTCCCACACCCACAAACTGGTCTAAAACGCTACTTAAAAGTTCCATTTGAAGTAGCTGGGTAAGTCGCCAAACCAGGTATATGATCACAATACCAATAAAGATATTTACTGCAACCGTACCTCTAACCAGTTTATATACATTATACAGAAGGATTGCGATAAGAACAATATCGAGAATATCCAGGAATCGAATACTTAAAATATCCAAATTTGCGAGGTTTTTATGTAAAAATAGAAAATAAAAGATTATTTGCTGAAAAGTGATACTAATTTTATAGTCTCCATGGCTTCTTTAACATCATGAACCCTTAAAATAGCCGCCCCTTTGGTAAGCGCTAAAGTATTAAGAACCGTGGTGCCATTAAGAGCTTTTTTAGGTGAAATGTTCAAAGTTTTATGAATCATTGTTTTTCTCGAAATACCGATTAACACAGGAAGTTTAAAACTAGAAAAAAGTGCTGATTTTTTTAGTAATTCAAAATTTTGATCTGTTGTTTTTGCAAAGCCAAAGCCAGGATCTAAAATAAGATCATTAATCCCTAAGGTTCTCGCTTCTTTAATTTTTTCAGAAAAATAATAGGTGATATCGCTTACCAGGTCGTCATATGCTGTTAGTTGCTTCATTGTTTTTGGCGTACCGTGCATATGCATCATAATATACGGGACTTGATGTTGTGCAATTATACTCATCATTTTTTCATCCAGACGACCAGCCGAAATATCGTTAATCAATGCTGCACCAGCCCCTATAGCTTCTTCAGCAACTTTGCTTCTAAAGGTATCCACAGAAATTAAGATTTCAGGGAACTCCTTTACCAAAAGTTCTATGGCAGGCACTACCCGTTTTAATTCTTCGTTCTCAGCAACATTTTCGGCATCAGGCCTACTGCTATACCCACCAATATCAATAAAAGTAGCGCCTTCTTCCAGCATCATTTCTGCTTTTTTAAGAATATCGCTTTTATTTTGCGTTCGGCTATCTTCGAAAAAAGAATCCGGTGTACTATTTAATATGCCCATCACTTTGGGAGAAGAAAGGTCGATAAGCCTGCCTTTGCAATTGATCGTCATGCCGTTAGAAGTTTTAAAATTTTTGGCGCTTTAAAATAATTTTGACCAGCTGGAATATTTGCCCGAAATTTACGCAAATTACCACGGTTTTATGCAAGATACCTCCAAACAATACAATGCGGTAATACAAATCTGTCGCAGTTTGTTTATCAAAAAAATGAAAGATTATGGTTGTGCCTGGCGAATTTTAAGGTTGCCTTCGCTAACCGACCAGATTTTTATCAAAGCGCAACGAATAAGAAAGCTTCAGGAGAATGAAGTAAGAAAAGTAGATGAAGATGAAAAATCTGAATTTATCGGAATTATTAATTATTCGATTATGGCGCTTATTCAGTTAGAAAAAGGAATTGCAGATCAGCCGGATTTGGAAGGAGAAGAAGCGATTCAACTTTATGATGAAAAGATTACGGCCACGAAAGAACTAATGATGAACAAAAATCACGATTATGGTGAAGCCTGGCGTGACATGCGTATTAGCTCGTTAACCGATTTAATTCTTCAGAAATTATTACGTGTAAAACAAATTGAAGATAATAAAGGACAAACTTTAGTGAGCGAAGGTATTGATGCTAACTATCAGGATATGATCAATTATGCGGTCTTTGCTATGATTCATTTCACCGAAGCCGAAGAAAAATAATATTCAAAAACCACCAGAATTAAGATGAAGTTATTAGTGAAATTCGCCCGTATATTTGTTGGGATACTTTTTATTTTTTCAGGATTTATAAAGCTGAATGATCCTATAGGCTTCTCTTATAAACTTCAGGAGTATTTTTCGCCAGAAGTGTTAGGTTTAGATTTTCTATCTCCTTTTGCGCTGGTGATTGCGATCTTAATTTGTGTGTTTGAACTGGTGTTGGGAATTATGCTACTAATTGGCTATTTACCCAAGTTTACGATGTGGAGTTTGTTATTAATGATTATTTTTTTTACGTTCCTCACATTTTACTCGGCTTATTTTAATAAAGTGACTGATTGTGGATGTTTTGGTGATGCCATACCGCTCACGCCCTGGCAAAGTTTTACTAAAGATTTAATCCTTTTGGTTTTTATTTTAATATTATTCTTTAACAAGAAGATGATCACACCGGTTTTTGTTCCCGCAAGTCATCGTTGGATCATTTTCCTTAGTTATATGCTTTGTTTTTTATACGCCTATTATGTATTAATGCATTTGCCGGTCATTGATTTTAGACCTTATAAAGTAGGGAATAATATACCAGAACTTCGCGATATTCCTGAAGGAGCTGCGACAGATGTTTTTGAGTATCACTGGAAATTTAATGTAGAGGGAGAAGAAGAAGTGGTGGTTACCGATGGTAGTTACCCGCAACACGAAGGAGAGTTTATAGAAGTAGATACTAAAATGATCAAAGAAGGTTACGTGCCGCCGATCCATGATTTTCAGATCTTAGATGATGGAGAAGATATTACTGCAGAAATTCTTGAAGCCGATAAAGTATTACTTATTGTTGCTTATGATTTAAACCTTACCGAAAAACAAGGTTATGAAGCTATCAAATCTTTAGAAAGAGAAGCCAAGAGTAAAGGTTATGAAGTACTTGGTTTAACAGCTTCTGGGGATGTACTAAAATCACAAATAAAAGAAGAATTTGGCCTTGATTTCCCTTTTTACCAAACCGATGCTACCGCACTTAAAACTGTGGTGCGAGCCAATCCAGGTATTTTAGTTTTAGAGCAAGGAACAATAACACAAAAAAAGCATTATTCAGATGCTTCATCTATAAAATTATAAGCAAATTCTAAAAAGTCTTAGAAGATTGATAAAAAGCGGCAAAAGCCTTTAGCACAAAAGACTTATGTGTAATCGAATCGGTATATTTGTAGAAATCAGCTTAAAATTTTAAACAATTCAGAAATTTAAATTATGAGAAAAAATATTGTAGCCGGAAACTGGAAAATGAATAACGACCTGGCACAAACCCAGGAACTAATTGCTGACCTTAAGAAGCAAATTTCGGCAGCCCCAGCAGCAACGGTAATGATAGCACCAACCTATACGAATTTATATCCTGCTTTTGAGGCTTTAAAAAATACCCCCGTTATCGTAGCAGCACAAAATATGCATCAAAATGCAAGTGGAGCTTTTACCGGTGAAATCTCTGCAGCAATGCTAAAAAGTGTAGGCGTAGAAACAGTGATCTTAGGACACAGTGAAAGACGTGCTTATTTTAAAGAATCTAATGAGCTTCTTGCTGAAAAAGTAAATACCGCTTTAGAAAATGATATGACGGTAATTTTTTGCTTTGGAGAAGAATTAGAGGACCGTAAAGCCGATAAGCATTTTGATTTAGTTGAAAGTCAGCTTAAAGAAAGTTTGTATCACCTATCTAAAGAGAACTGGAAAAATATAATCCTTGCTTATGAGCCAGTTTGGGCGATTGGTACAGGAGAAACTGCATCGCCAGAGCAAGCGCAGGAAATGCATGCTTTTATAAGAAAAAGTATTGCGGATGCTTACGGAAGCGAAATTGCAGAAGAGGTTTCTATTCTTTATGGAGGTAGTGTGAAGCCAGCTAACGCGAAAGAAATATTCGCTAAAGAAGATGTAGATGGTGGTCTAATTGGTGGAGCTAGTCTTAAAGCAGAAGACTTTTTAGCAATCGTGAACGCATTTTAAGAATGGCATCAAATTATCTTGAATTTCAGTTTAAAATACACCCGCCGGCACCCGCTTCAGAAATATTAATTGCTGAATTAGGGTCTTTGGGATTTGAAAGTTTTGTGGAAAATGAAGATGGCGTTACAGCATATATTCTGAAAGAAGAGTTTAATGAAAATATGCTGACTGAGGTTCGGATATTAGATTCTGATGAATTTAAAATCTCCTATTCTTCTTCTGAAATACAACAGGTAAATTGGAATGAAGAATGGGAGAAAAATTTTCAGCCTATTGTGGTTGATGATATTTGTAGTGTACGGGCACCTTTTCATCCAAAACCAGAAACTGAGTTTGATATTGTCATCGAACCCAAAATGAGTTTTGGAACCGGGCATCATGCGACAACGCATATGATGATTCAGTTTATCCTGAAAAACGAATGGAAGGGAAAATCTGTCCTTGATATGGGCTGCGGAACCGGAGTTTTGGCCATTTTAAGTTCACAAAAAGGTGCAAATCCTGTTGAAGCCATCGATATTGATAACTGGTGTTACTTAAATACCCTGGAAAATATTGAACGTAATAATGTTCCCGAAATTAGCGTTAAAGAAGGAGGAGCAGAATTGCTGGGCGAAAAAAAATATGACGTGATAATTGCAAATATTAACCGTAATATTTTGTTGAATGATATGCAGAAGTATGTTTTGGTATTACAACCAGATGGCGATTTATATTTAAGCGGATTCTATAAAGGAGACATTCCGATTATTCAGGAAGCTTGTGAAAAGCTGGGATTAAAATTTCAGGAAAATCTTGAAAAAGATAAATGGGTGGCGGTAAAGTTTTCTTTATGAGAGTTTTAACTTGATTTTTTGTATTTTTGTAAAGTATTCGAATCAAATTTCATACCCTTATGAGTACCCAAGAAGAAGTATTAGAGAAAGTAGAGACCAAGGTAGACAAAGAAAACGAGATAGTTTTATATAACGACGATTACAACACTTTTGATCATGTAATCGAAACTTTAATTTATGCCTGTGATCATACGCCAGAACAGGCCGAGCAGTGTTCAATTTTAGTGCATTATAAAGGAAAGTGTACCGTTAAAACAGGTGCTTTTGCTGATTTAAAACCAAGATGTTCTAAGCTTTTAGATGCTGGTTTGAGTGCAGAGATCGTTTAAGTGAAGTTTGTTTACCCAACGCATTACTTGTTTTAATCAAATGAAATTGCTTATTACTCAACCTGAATGATTTATAATTTCGTATAGAATTTTTCTTAAAAAAACTTTCAAAAATTTTTCCTAATCTAAAATAAACAATATATTTGCACCCGCTTAAGGTTTTTGGCTTAAGCGAAACAAATAAAGGCCTCGTGGCGCAACTGAATAGCGCATCTGATTACGGCTCAGAAGGTTGCAGGTTTGAATCCTGCCGAGGTCACTTTTAAAGAAGATAGAAAGAACTAAAACCCTGTAAATACTATGATTTACAGGGTTTTATGTTTTTAGAGGGTTTTGTTTGTGAGCATTTTATTACCTTTAGTAGTTCACAGATCGTCAACATAATTTTATTCTGTCAACATGTTGACACTTTGATTATCAGTGATTTAAAATTTGGTGGTTTGACTTTCGTCTTTACTGAGTATTAACTTAAAGACGACTATTATGCGTACTTCAAAAACTTTTTCCATTTTATTCTGGGTGTATTCCTCCAGAGTGAAGAACAATCAAACTAATCTTTATGTCAGAATCTCTCTGGACAATCAACGGGTAAATGTTAGTTTGAAATCCAAAATCCCCTATGATTTGTGGGATGCTACAGCCCAACGCTTAAATGGTAATTCTAAACTTGCCAAAGAATCTAATAACCTAATAGATGAAACCCGGACGAAGATTTTTCAGAACTATCAGGATTTACGCTTCCAAAATAGGGAGGTAACCGCGGAGCTTTTAAAAGCTAATTTCTTAGGAGAAGGTCCAAAAGATAAAACATTGGTTGACATTTTGGATTATCATGCTCAAAAAATCAATGGTACATTAACCAAAGGCACTATCCGAAATTTTAAGATTACTGAAAACTATATTTATCGATTCTTAAAAGAAGAACTTCATACAAATTCTATCTACTTAAGTGAGCTTAATTATAAGTTCATTAATGATTTTTCGAATTTCCTTTTTACATGTTGGCCAAAGGGACATATAAATGCTATGAGTCATAATACGGTGATGAAGCATGTTCAACGCCTTAGAAAAATAGTAACATTGGCTTTTCATCTAGAATGGATCGATAAGGATCCTTTTGTTCGTTGGAAGCCCACCTTTGAGAAGAAAGAGCGTGATTTTCTTAATTCAAACGAATTAAAAATAATAGAGGATTTTATTTTTCATAACGAGCGATTGGATAGGGTAAGAGATCTATTTATATTCAGTTGTTACACTGGCATTAGTTTCTCGGATATTAATCAACTTACGAAAGATAATATACGGATAGGATTAGATGGGCAAAAATGGATATTTACCTTTAGGAATAAAACGAAAACAAAGGTCAAGATTCCCTTGCTTGACAAAGCTTTAGAGCTTATTGAAAAATATGAGCATCATCCTATGACAGCAATAGCTGGGAGTCTTTTGCCTTTAATTACCAATGTTAAAGTGAATTTTTATTTAAAAGAAGTGGCAGAGCTTTGTGATATAAAGAGAAACCTTACGTTTCATATGGCCAGACATACTTTTGCTACTACGGTAACCCTGGCAAACGGTGTTCCTATAGAAACTGTATCAAAACTATTAGGGCATACGAAAATAGCCACTACTCAAATTTATGCTAGAGTTTTAGAAGATAAGTTGAGTAACGATATGTCTGATCTTAGTAAGAAATTACGGAATCGATAAGTCTTTGTAATTTTGAAATTGAAAAGGATAGTTTTCTTAACTATCCTTTTTTTGTGCCAATAGTTGGCAATTATTTACGTTAATAATTGTTGATAAATCTTAATATGTAAAGGCATTTTTTACTAATTCCATTTCATTTCTAGGAATCCCTAGATCAATGGCCAATTGTTCCCATTGTGAGACATTTTGCTGAATATGACTTAGAATTTTGGTAGACTCCTTTTCATCCAAACGAAAGTACGGAGCCACTTCTCTTACCAAATCTAAAGCATTGTCATTTTCTGAAATATTAAGTTTTAAACCTGTGCCATTCGGAGTAGGATTGATATCGTAAGCCGGTGAAAGTATCCAACCGGGATCCGTTAAAAGGAAACCGTGATTGCGAAGGTGATCATCCGTATTCGAAATACAAACATTAAAAGCAATACGTGTCCACAATTTCCTGAGGTCATTATTTAGATTAGCTCCACTCCGCATTAGAAATTCCACAAGCTCCAAGTAACTAGCACCATCTTGATAGTCAGTTCCATCAGTATATCCTAATAAAGTCATAGCAGAAACAAAGTGAATACGATTACCATTGTGCTTACGATCAAATCGTTGTGTTAGAAATGTATTCTGGTGATGTGAGAATTTTTGTATTCTGGACGATGCCATTTCAATACCGGATTGAATGGCTAATCGATATGCAAGCATTTCTCAAGCCCCCATATCCAGGCTATCATTTTGACATGGAAATTTTGACTTGGAAATTTAGCACTCCATAAGCCTCCATCTACATCTCGGACATTGGCCTTAGGTCGTGCCCCTCCTAAAGAGGATCCTGGGGCCATTAACATATTCAGCCATTTTAGGTATTCCGGATTTTCTGAGGCATTTTCCTTTTCTAGCTGTAGGCCGGCAAGTTCGAGATCTCTAAGTGCAGCAAAAGGAGGTGCAGCCATTGCTTTATCATCATCCAAAAAAGTACCATTCGGTACAGTTTTAAAACGAAGTCCTCCCATTCGTTTATTATCATAAACACGAAGTAGATAATCCGATTCCATTTGAGTTTTAAGCCGGTGGTCTTCTTTCCTGGCTTTAGCTGCTTCTTTACGCATCATCACCCGTCCCCAACGATCAGGCGAGGAGTCTAAAAAAATTCCGAAGTTAGATTTTTCATCATTTAGATATTGGGCTCCTTCGAATAATTGTAAATCTGGATCTATGATTTGTGCGTAATCCGATGCTAAACATTCTTTATCGTATTCAAATGAAAAGATTTCTTTACCTCTTGATGGTGTGGCGTATAAACTACCTATTAATATAGGTGATTCAATTCCAGTCCAATGCGCATAACCAAAATTTCTTTCTCTGGTGCCATTATTTCTTGGTATTTTTTGGTCCTCGCTCCTTAACTATTAGGTCAGCATCCTGTATTTTTCTACCTAATACATCATCGTCGGCCAAAAGCAAAAATCTTTCTCCAGACCTAATACTAATAAAACTTGCAAAACAATACCTAAAGAAACCGCGGGATTCCCTTTTTCGAGGGATGAAAGCGTGGGACGGGAAATTCCTGCTCGCTCCGAAACCTGATCCATGGTTAGTTTCCTACGTAAACGTGCTAACTTCATATTTTCTCCTACTGCTTGTAAGAGTTTCTTGTTTTTAGGTAATAATACGATGCTGTTTCTAGGTATAATGTTAAATAATTTTTACAAAAATAGTAAAAAATGTAAATACTATTAAACGTCATAAATGGAGTTTATCGGAAGCTTAAAATAAAAAGAACTATTTTTTAAATTAATATAGTATATTGTTTTTAGAATCAATTTTTTACTTGTATTGCCTATATCGAAGGCAATTTTGTTAGCTTATGAATACTACGATCAAAGAAATAGCGAGAAAAGCAAATGTTTCACTTGGAACTGTGGATAGAGTGATTCATGATCGAGGTAAGGTTGCTAAAAAGACAAAAGATAAAATTTTAAAAATTTTAGAAGAGACAGGATACAAACCAAATATTTATGCAAGAGGTCTTGTTTTAAATAAATCGTATACTATTGCAGCACTAATACCAGATTATAATAAAGGCGATTATTGGGAATTACCAAGTTTAGGATTAAATTCTGCAGCGCAGCATTTAAGTCAATATAATATTAAGCTAGAATATTTTCATTTTGATCAAAATAATCCAGACTGCTTTAAAGAAAAATCTCATGTTTTATTAAGATCTAATCCTGATGGTGTAATAATCGCACCTGTCGTAAATTTTGAAGCCTCTTATTTATGTAAGAAATTAAACCATTTAAAAATTCCTTTTTCTTTTATAGATTCTAAGATGGAAGAGACGGAGTATATGTCGTTTATAGGTCAGGACTCTTTTCAAAGTGGTAAGTTAGCGGCTAAACTAATTAATTCCTTGGTATATGAAAAGGGCAAAATTTTAATTATCTCTATTAGAAATAATAGTGAATTCAACAAAACTCTTCAAAAGAGAATTGAAGGTTTCAATTATTTTTTCGAAGAATTAGATTCCGCGCAAAAGTTAGAGATTGAAGAATTTAGCATAGATCAGAATATATCTAATTGGGACAAAGAATTAAAAGAAATTTTAAAGTCTAGAAATGCCTCTGGTGTATATGTGCCCTCATCTACAGTATACCACGTTGCTCGTATAATAGAGGATAGCCAACTTAAGATAAAGTTAGTAGGTAATGATTTAATAAAAAAAAACATTCAATACATCGCATCAGGGATTATAGATTATGTTATTGGTCAGCGTCCAGAACAGCAAGGTTATTTGGCTTTTGATAATTTTTATAAATATTTAATTACAGGTCAAAAAGTAACTCGAGATAATTATCTGCCATTAGATATCGTAACAAAAGAAAATTTATATTATTATAAATAATTATGAATATATCAATGTGTACGTGCACATTATATGTTAAATTAATTTTGAATTCAAAATTTTAAGAATATATTAGCTTCAAGCATAAAAAACGATTTAGTCATTTAGAGGTGTTTTATAAGAATAGCCTCGAATCTAAAATACACACAGAATTAATTTAATATGAAAAGAAGAAGTTTTGTGCAAAAGGCAGGGATGGGTGCGATTGGAGCAATAACTGCATTTTCCACTTCAAATTCAATGCTGTTTTCAAAAAAACAAGTAGTTAACATAGGAATTATTGGCACAGGAAATCGTGGTAGTGGACTTATACCCATTATCGAAAAAATTCCAAATCTTAATTTAGTAGCTTGTTGTGATATTTTACCATTCCGATTAGATCAAGCATTATCACGAGCTTCAGGTAAAGTTAAAGGTTATTCTGATTACAGAAAAATATTAGATAATCAAGATATTGATGCGGTTTTAGTTTCTACACCTTTTAGTACTCATGCTGATATAGAAATGGACGCCTTAAGTGCCGGAAAGCATATTTATGGCGAAAAGACTACTGCAAAAGGTTATGGCGATATTGCTAAACTAAATCAAAGTATGAAAAAAACGGATTTAATTTTTCAAACTGGTCATCAATATCATAGTTCAAGATTATACACTCACGTAGTTAATCTAATAAGAGACGGAAAGGTGGGAAATATTACAGCTTTTGAGTGCCAATGGAATAGACATGGCAGTTGGCGTCGACCTGTGCCAGATAAAAAGTTTGAAAAAGAAATCAATTGGAGAATGTATAGAGAATTTTCTGGTGGATTAGTAGCTGAATTATGTTCTCATCAAATTGATTTTGTAAACTGGGTTTTAGATGCAGTTCCGCAGCAGGTTATGGGTGCCGGAGGAATAAATTATTGGAAAGATGGTCGTGAAACCTATGATAATATTCATCTCATCTATACCTATCCAGATGGCATAAAAGCTAAATTCACTTGTCTTACTACTAACGCATTGGATAATTATCAGATTAAAGTACTAGGAGATAAAGGGACAATAATTTTAGATTACGAACATGCATGGTTTTATCCAGAAGGGAGTTATGACCAGAAAAAAATTGGAGAGGTGGATGGAGTGTCAGGAGCGACTATTCAATGGGAGAAAGGAAAAGGAATTCCTATAGAAGTAAATCATACACATTCTAGTGAGCAGGCGTTAATTGACTTTGCAAATAGTGTAATTGATAATAAAAAGCCAAAATCTAATTTAGTAACAGGTAGTAAAACTGCAATTGCAGTACAGATGGCTTTAGATGCAATGTACCAAAATAAGATAGTTTTTTGGGAAAAGGAGTTTTCGAATATTACAGACGAATAGTTTAAATAATACATTTTGAATTTCAGTTATTTTCAATAATGTGTACGTACACATTATTGAAAATAACTGAAATTTTATTGTGAAAATTCAAAACATTGAATCTAAGTTTAAATAAAGTTGCTTACGGATTTAATTTGAAGATTGATCAAATAACCATGTTGAATTTAAAGCTATTCTAAAATTCATAAAATAAAATTAGAAAAATGAAAACAATAGTAATTACTGGTGCTAGCGGTATATTATGTAGTAACTTGGCCACCGATTTAGCTAAAAAAGGACATAAAATTGCATTACTTGACCTCAATATAGATAAAGCTCAAATTTTAGCTAATAGTATTAAAAGTAAAGGTGGAAAAGCATTAGCTCTTGAAGTGGATGTTTTAAATAAAATATCTTTAGAAGCCGCACGTATTGAAGTTAATCGAATTTTTGGGCCTTGTGACATTTTAATAAATGGCGCGGGGGGAAACCATCCTAAGGCTACTACAAATGATCAATTTTATGAAAATATACATGGTGTTGAGTGTAGTTTCTTTAACCTAGAAGCTGAAGGTATAAAATTTGTTTTCGATTTAAATTTTATGGGTACTCTTTTACCAACTCAAGTATTTGCAAATGATATGGTGAAAGTAAAAAATGGAAATATTATAAATATATCATCAATGAATGCATTTCAGCCATTGACAAAAATTCCGGCCTATAGTGCTGCTAAGGCAGCTACATCGAATTTTACACAGTGGTTATCTGTTTATTTTTCAAAAGTAGGAATTCGGGTAAATGCAATTGCACCTGGCTTCTTTTTAACCGAACAGAATAGAGAACTACTTACAACGAAGAAAGGTAACCTTACGGCTCGTGGTGAAACTATTATTAAAAGAACGCCATTAGGTAGGTTTGGTACACCTGAGGATCTAATTTCTACCACGGAATGGTTATGTGATGAAGCATCAAGTTTTATTACTGGGATTGTTATTCCTGTTGATGGAGGGTTTAGTGCTTATAGTGGGATTTAAAACCTTATTTATGAAAGCTGGATTAGAACAAACAATGAGATGGTATGGGCCTACTGATAATGTGACCCTTCTTGATATTAAGCAAGCTGGAGCAACTGGAGTTGTTACAGCGCTTCATCATATTCCAAACGGTTCGATATGGACTAGAGTCGAAATTTTGAAACGAAAGCAGGAAATTGAAGCTGTAGGTTTAAACTGGTCGGTAGTTGAGAGTGTTCCTGTACATGAGGATATTAAAACTCAAACAGGTAAGTATGAAAATTACATTAATAATTATTGTGAAACTATAAAGAATTTAGGGCAATGTGGAATAAGAACAATATGTTATAATTTCATGCCAGTATTAGATTGGACAAGAACCGATCTTGATTACTCAATGGAAGATATGTCTACTGGTTTAAGATTCGAAAAAATAGCTTTCGCAGCATTTGAATTGTTTTTGCTTAGACGGGTTAAAAGTTATGAACGGTATTCGGAAGAAGATATCTTAAAAGCAAAAGAATACTTAGTAGGAATGACAGATGAAGAAAAGAAGCTACTAGTTAATAACATTATAGCGGGCCTTCCAGGAGCAGAGGAAAATTATAGTTTAAAAGATTTTAATTCAATATTAGACCGCTACAACGACATAGATGATAAAAAGTTAAAAAATCATCTCGTATATTTCCTTAAGAGAATTATTCCAATTGCTCAAAAAACAAATGTAAATATGTGTATTCATCCAGACGATCCTCCTTTTCCTATTCTAGGCTTGCCTCGAGTAGTTAGTACTTCAAAAGATATAGAAGAATTATTTGAAGCCGTTGACGTTATAAATAATGGATTAACATTCTGTACTGGTTCATTTGGTGTTCGAGAAGATAATAATCTTTATGAAATGATTTTACAATTTGCGAATCGTATACATTTTGTTCATTTGCGTAGTACTAAGAGGAGTAATGAAGGAAATTTTTACGAAGCCAATCATTTAGAAGGAGATGTTGACATGTATCGGATAATAAAAGCTTTACTCAAAGAACAACATTGTCGTTTAAAGTACGGAAGAAAAGATTGGAAAATACCAATGCGTCCTGATCATGGACATAAAATGCTTGATGATTTAAAGAAAAAGAATAATCCGGGATATTCAGCTATTGGACGCCTTAGAGGCTTAGCAGAGCTTAGGGGTGTACAATTTGCAATACTCAAAAGTTTTCTTTATAGGGAATTCAATAATTAAAGCTTAATAAAAGTAGCGTTCAAAGGCTTCTTTCACGATAGAACCGTTTTTACATTTAAATTCTGTTAATTATGATTATCTCCTATATAAAAAGTTTATGGAATTAAGACCATTAGTTGAAATGAGAGTAAAGATCATATTTGTTAAACTTCAACTTATTTTATTTTTATCAAATTAATTAAATGCACCTGCGCAAGAATCTATTGCCTTTCAAGATTCGGTCGAATTTAATGATAAATTTTCCATTATTGGTTATGTAAGGGGAAAGCCTGTATTTCATTATAATTATGCGTTTCAAGCTCGAAATAACTTTAAAAATGATGCTTTCAAAAGAAATTGCTTTATATATCCAATTTTTACTCCTTCAGGAGAAATTATTACTGAAGGTTTTCCTGAAAAGCATAGTCATCATCATGGAATGTTTAGTGCTTGGGTAAATACTCGATTTAAGAATAAAAAAAATGATTTTTGAAACCAACATCTTGGTACAGGTATAGTTGTTCATAAGCAAATTCTAAAAGCCGAATCCGGAAATCGATTTGGAGAATTAGTTACTGAACAAATTCATTTAGCACTTATTAATCAAGATTCTATACCGGTTATAGAAGAAACATGGAAAATTTAGTTATAGAATTCAAAGAATCCTTTTATGTGGGATATAGAAATTGTACAGCATAATATTTCAAACTCTACTTTGAAGATTTTAAAGCACCACTATGGAGGTTTAGCTTTTCGAGGAAGAGACCTTTGGGTAAAAAATAAAACGGGTCAGAAAAACAATTGTTTTCTTCAAGAAGACTTCAAAATTATTACGAATACTTCGGATTCAAGAGTCGTGTCTAATCATACTATTGTAGAATGGATTAATATGTATGGAACAATTTTAGGTAAAAATGCAATTTAACCGTTTTGCCGCAATCAAGTAGTATTGATCATTTAGATTTTGTAAGGGTGCATCCAGATTTGCCTTATTTTTCTTTTACTCCAGTAGTTAATGAAGGTTTTAAACTGAAACCTGATGACAAATTTTTAAAAAAAATATCGAGTAATTACCTCAGGAAAACCAATAGTAGAGTGGATTCAATGGTTATTAGAAAATTATAAATTGTAATTAAACTTAGAAAATAATTGAAAAAATAATTTTAAAAAAAGTCGAAAATTTTAATTATTCAATTAGATGAGAAAAATAATATACATATATTTTATCCTGTTTTGTGGTTGTCAAATATTGAAAACAGACATACCAAATCCTAAAAGATATGAAGATCAGATAAAAAACTTCATACCTCCTTCAAATATTGATTCAAATTTAAAACCTGTAGCACTTTTTACTGGTAGTTCGAGTATAAGAAGATGGAATAATTTAACCAATTCTTTTCCTTCATACCATGTTGTAAATACTGGATTTGGTGGATCCACAATGAAGGATTTGGAATATTATTTGGATCAAGCAATATTACAGTATAAACCAGATATAATCTTTATTTATGAAGGTGATAATGATATAAAATTAGGAATGAAAGAAAAGCAGATTATGAGATCTACACGAAAAATAATTGAGAGAATTAGAATCGAACTTCCAGAATCTCAGATAATATTAATTTCAATAAAGCCTAGTATTGATCGTTGGAATCTTAAACAAGATTATCTAAGATTAAATAAAAGATTTTTTCGTCTTGCAGATAAATATGATGAAGTTTATTATATCGATATGTGGAGTGAAATGCTTCAAAAAAATGGAAAACCTAATTCAGATATTTTTATCCAAGATGGGATTCACTTGAATAACAAGGGGTATGATATATGGAAAAGTGTTATTCAAGAATTTCTACATGGAACTGATGATTAAAGTAGCTCTACTAAAAGGATTTTTTTCAATCTCTATTACTGAATTACATTATGCAATAATAAAGGATTATAAAAAGAAAGTTAATAAGTTGGTCATCACAATATTAATGTTGTCTTTATCATGCTCTAAATACACTATTAGAGCTTCAGAATCGGTGTAAACCAATCAAAGTAAGAAAGAGAAGCCGAGTAATCAGAAATATAATTTACCACATTCTTATTTTTAATGTTTGTATGGGTCTGTAAATTAAACTCTGTCTGATGTTTCAATTCCACTGGGG
>CESL01100824.1_pt1 | contig 25093 bp, 17 predicted proteins | sample 531221 | NCBI WGS metagenome assembly CESL01 (sample SAMEA2622197, study PRJEB7988) | marine metagenome | biome: marine biome (ENVO:00000447); feature: mesopelagic zone (ENVO:00000213) & marine oxygen minimum zone (ENVO:01000065); material: "saline water (ENVO:00002010), including plankton...
GTTTGCTTTTTTACTTTTTAGAAATAATCCCTCGTCCCAATAATTGACATTACCATCAAGTTTTGCGTTATCGTTTGGTTGATCATATTTTATAATGTCGGCTGTTACTTGTTGTGAATCACGGCTAATTTCAGCATTACCTCGAAGTGTTGATATTCCACCTTCAACCAGGTCTGCATTATCAGCACTTATATGAGTGTCACCATCTGATAGCTCAGTTTCAACGTAGGGTCTTTCAGGAATATTGAGTGATTGCGGACAAATTAACGAGGTGTATTCCCCACCCAGTTCTGCCGCATAAATATTGCACGGGAGAGATAAAACACCGAACAATATGATTAGCCTGTTTTTGAAAAGCTTCATTATAATTACTGTATAATTCCCTGAATCGCTTGCCGTGTCTAAAATCGCACAGAATGCGTTTATGTTCAAATTTTTATGAGATTAAGTGGTCAAAGACATAACTATAGCAATTTATTAAGAAAATTTTGGTTAAATTCGATAACTTATCATGAGAATACTACTAATTATCAGCATTTCAATAATTATGATAGCTGCTCTGCTATGGACTAAACCGGATACTTATGCCGAATTACAGTCCCTATCTCCATCAATGGTAAAGGTTGATGTTGTGAAACAGATTGATATTCAACCCTTTGTAAAGGCGACAGGAAAATTGGAGCCAGCCCGTAAGGCGAGCTTACATTTTCAGGTTTCCGGACAAATAAATGAGCGCTTTGTGGAACCTGGCACGAAAGTCAAAGCAAAAGACCAGATGCTGTCAGTAGACTCGGGTGATTTTGTCGATGCCGTGGAAGAATCAAAAGCTTTATTAGAAATAAAGCGCGATACAATTAAACGGGATTTACGCTTATTAGAATTGATAAAGCAGGAGCGAGAATTACAGGAGGAAGAAGTAAAAAGATTAAAACAATTAGACCGAAATTCCCTAACATCAAAATCAAATTACGATCAGGCATTACAATCGTTATATCGCCAGCAAGCTGAAGAGACGCGTCTCAATCATAGTGTTAATTTGGCACGTTCAGAATTAAGGGTCGAAAAGGCAAGATTAAGTAAAGCAAGACGTAATCTGGAACGTACACAACTTATTTCACCTTTTGACGGAATAATCAATACTGTCTATGTAGAAGTTGGCGATTATGTTTCACCTGGACAGACAGCACTAGAGATAATTCAGCTCGATGAACTTGATCTGAATCTTGAAATAAGCGGCACAGCAGCTTCTAAATTAGAATTAGGGCAAAAAATAGAGATTCAAACTGAGAAAGATAATAGAGAAGGCGAGGTGATCGCTATTGCTCTTGATCCAAATTCTGAAACTAATACGCACACTCTAAAAATACGATTGGCGTCAAACGGATTGTTTTCAGGTCAATTAGCAGTTGCAAATCTACCCGGACAATATTATGAAAAAGCTAACGTCATTCCAATTAGCTCAATATTATATGAAGATAATCTGTCTTATATTTTTGAGGTTATTGATAACCATGTTATTAAAAAAGAGATTCGATTAATTGAAAGATTTAATAATTCTCAAATTATTGAAGGCGTGGAATCAGGCATTAGAATTGTTAGTAAGGATGTATCCAGTTTAACTGATGGACAAGTAATTATTGCTAATTGATTGCACAGAATTACTTCTAAATATTTCCCAACCAATTATTTATGATCCCAATAAATTTTTCACTTAAAAATCCTTTATTAGTTAATTTAAGTCTGGTTATTATATTAATAATGGGGATTTTGTCTTGGCAGAGTTTACCGCAAGAGGTCTTCCCTGTTGTTGATTTAGATATGGTAAGTATCAAAACGAAATTTGAGGGAGCATCCCCAGCAGAAGTCGAACGACAAGTAACCCTAACAATTGAGGAAGAGTTTGAAAATAGTCAGGATATTGATTTTATCTCCTCAATAAGTAGGGAAGGGTCTTCAAGTATTGTGATTAAATTAAAGCCCGGAGCCGATGTTGATAATTTTATGCGTGATACAAGGACATTGCTCGACAGAGTTAATGACTTACCTGATGTCGCGGAAGAGCCCGAGTTGAAAAGAATTCGCACCCGATTCCCCGTTATCACACTAACTCTTTTTGGCGATCTTTCTAAAGCTCAACTTTACAAATATTCAGATAAAGCCCGTCGACAAATTCAACAAATAAAGGGCGTAGCAAGTATTGGAATGGCGGGCGACCAAGATTGGGAAATCTGGGTTGAAGTTGACCCGCATAAATTAGCAGCATTAAACATACCACTCGAGCAAATTAATGCCGCATTGAAAAATAATTTAATTGACCAGCCTGGCGGTTCAATAAAATCTAGTGAGGGCGATATTCGTTTAAGAGGTGAAGGCGTTCAGCCGGAACCGGAAAATATTGAGAAAATAGTTATAAGAACTAATGATAATGGTGGAAAATTATATCTCGGTGATGTCGCTGAAATAACACGTCAATTTGAAGAACCAAAAACCTACGCAAGATTCAATGGTAAGCCTTCAGTTAATCTAACTGTTACAAAAACTGCTGATGCTTCGACAATAGATATTTCTGAAAAAATTAAAATATTGTCAGACGATCTGAGTAAACAATTACCAGCTAGTATTAATGTTGGTTATCACACCGATATGTCTGTTTATGTTAAAACTCGTTTGAATGTAGTTAAGTCATCAGGCTTAATAGGTTTGATATTAGTTTTATTATCATTATATTTATTATTAAACTTTAATGTTGCTTTGATCACGGCTTTTGGTATCCCCGTTTCTTTTCTATTTGCTGTTATTCTGCTTTTTTCTTTTGATTTTACGATCAATATGGTCTCGCTATTTGCATTTTTGATTGTGCTAGGAATGATTGTCGATGATGCAATTATAGTTACCGAAAATGTATTTCGGCATATTGAAGATGGTATGCCACCTTTAGAAGCGGCATCACTGGGTGCTAAAGAGGTATTTTGGCCGGTTGTTGTTTCAACACTTACTACTGTAGCTGCTTTCCTGCCAATATTTTCAATTGGTGGGGTTTTAGGTGAATTTATAAAAGTAATACCGGTAGTTGTTTGTTGTGCTCTTATGGGCTCATTGATTGAAGCTTTTGTTGTTTTGCCATCACACGCCGCACAGTTTTTAAAGTTTGAAAAAAAGAAACCGTTATTAAATTGGAAGAATTTGTTGGAAAAATATGAAGATTTATTAAGTTGGTCGGTTTTAAATAGATATTTTGTTGCGACATTAAGTATTTGTATTTTGTTTTTAAGCATTGCCTATGCAAACACAAGACTCCCGTTTCAACTTTTTGGCGAAGTTGAGATTGGACAATTTTTTGTAAATGTTGAGACTCCAAATACGTATAGCTTAGAAGATAGCCTTGAATTAGCAGAAAGTCTTGAAGAAAAAATTAATAATATTATCAACGAAGAAGAGTTGCTTTCATTAATAACAAATGTAGGGATTGTTATGATCGATTTTAATCGAAGTAAATCTGGGAGCAATGTGATCCAATTTGTTATTGATCTAGAGAAGACAGTTCCCACTAGTTTTATTGAGAGGTGGATCTCGCCTGTTATAAGTTTAGAATTTGAGGCAATGGGCACGAGAAAAAGAAGCGCTGATGTCATAATCGATGAAATTAGAAATGAATTTTCAATGGTGACAGGTGTGAATAAGGTTAGTATTTTAAAACCAAACGCCGGACCAGCAGGTGATGATATTGAGCTCGGTATCGTAGGAACCGATCTTGAATTTCTGCAAGATAAGGCAATAGAGATTAGTAATTATATGAAGCGTATGCCCGGTGTAAATGATGTTGTTCACGATCAAGAGCCCGGTAAACTAGAGTATAAATATAAATTAAATGAGCGCGGCAAAAGATTAGGGTTAACACAAAACGAACTTGCCGATGCAGTTCGCAGCGGTTACCTTGGTAATGAAGTGGCTTATGTTACGTGGAATGAAAAGAGATTACCGGTTCGTGTTATTTATCCAGAATTGATGCGTGAACAGTCAACGAGTTTAAAGGAATTGCCTATAGTTTTAAGTTCCGGAAGGAAGGTATATTTAGGTGATGTCGCAGAAATTAATATTGATCAGGGTTTAAACCAGATACGTCGGCGAGATGCACAACGAATGGCAAAAATTACTGCCGATGTAGATTCTTCTGTGACAACCCCGGGGGAAGTGATTAAACAGATAGATGAGGTCTTTGGCGAGGTTTCAAAAACAAAATCTTATTCTCTTCTTTTTCTCGGCGAGAAGAAAAGGGCCGAGGACTCCTTCAAGGATATTAGCAAAGCTTTAATTATCGCTCTTGTGGTTATATTTTTTATGTTAACGGCCCTGTTTAAATCTCTTATTGACCCATTTGTTGTTATGTTTGCAATACCTTTCGGTTTTATTGGAGTTGTTATTGGACATGCGATTTTTGATTACAATATCCAGTTTTTGTCAATGGTAGGAACACTTGCGTTATCCGGGATTATTGTAAATGATTCACTAATTATGGTTGATTTTATTAAAAAATTACGAGATGAAGGGAATGATAAAATAACAGCAGTTATAAATGCTGGTAAAGTTAGAGCAAGACCTATTATATTAACAAGCGTAACAACATTTTTAGGTGTTTCCCCACTTATTTTCTTTGCAACTGGCCAAACAGCTTTTTTATCACCTATGGCAGTTAGTTTGGGCTTCGGATTGATTTTTGCAACAATACTTATACTGATTACTTTACCTTGTTTTTATCTTATTGCTGATGATATACGAATCCGTATATCAAATTAAAGATCCGTAATCGAGAAATTATTTTTTTGATATTTTAGTGTTCTTTTTGTAAATTGTTAGTACATTACCAATGCTATTAATAAGTTCTGCATTAGTACTAGCATATATTTTTTCTGCATTTTTCTCAAAATTTTCCTTATCAGAGTGAAGCATTTTTATTTTTATTAATTCGTGGTCCTCTAATACACATGTAATTTCTTTAATTACATTTTCCGTTATTCCATTTTTTCCTATCCAAACAGTCGGATCTAAATGATGTGAAGCCTGACGTAGAATTTTTTTTTGTATGTTATCTATTGACACTTAAGTTTTCTAAATTTTTGTTAAATTCTCTTTACTATTTTCAATTATTGCTTCAATCTTTTCTTTTTCAACACGTATCATTAGTGTTTCGAACTTATTTATTTGGTGATTTAGTAATGTAGTTTGAGTATCTTCCCATTTTAGTGGTTCTATATTAAGGAATTTTTCGGTTTTTATTGCAACATTTGGTAATACTGGTTTTAGATAAATTATTAGTAAACGAAATAAGTTAATACCCGTAGTACATATACTTTGTAATTCTTTCTCGCTATTTTCTTGTTTGGCTATTACCCATGGTTTGTGATGATCAATATATTGGTTTGCCTTATCCGCTAATACCATTATTTCACGCATAGCTTTTGAGTATTCTCTGGCTTCATATGCCTCAGCAATTTTTTGATTAGCATTTGTAAGTGCAGTTTGAATAACAGGATCATGAATATCATCAGCTAGTTTCCCATCAAAATGCTTGTTAATAAATCCAGCACACCGACTTGCGATATTGATTACTTTACCAATTAGGTCAGAGTTAACTCTTACTAAAAAGTCATCCAAATTTAAGTCAATATCGTCTATTCCTACTCCAAGTTTAGCTGCAAAGTAATAGCGTAAATATTCAGGATTTAGGTGATCAAGATAAGTGCGCGCTGTTATAAATGTACCTCGTGATTTCGACATTTTTTGCCCATCTACTGTTAGAAAACCATGAGCAAAAATAGCCGAAGGCGTTCGGAATCCGCTGCCATGTAACATAGCAGGCCAAAATAATGCATGAAAATAAATTATGTCTTTGCCAATGAAATGGTACATTTCCGTTTTACTATTACTCTTACACCAATAATCAAAATCGAGCTTTTCCTTATCGCAAAAGTTTCTAAAACTTGCCAAATAACCAATTGGGGCATCTAGCCATACGTAAAAATATTTATTTGGCGCATTTGGAATTTCAAAACCAAAATAAGGCACATCACGAGATATATCCCATTCCTGTAACCCAGCCTCAAACCATTCATCAAGTTTATTGACCACTTCTGTCTGTAGGTGACCAGCACGCGTCCACTTACGTAGGATTTCTTCAAAATTACTAAGTTTAAAGAAGTAGTGTTCGGATTCTTTTTCTATGGGTTTCTCTCCAGAAATAACAGAAACCGGGTTTTTCAAATCAGTTGGGGAATAGGTAGCACCACAAGCCTCACAATTATCACCGTATTGATCAATTGCATGGCATTTTGGGCATTCTCCACGGATAAAACGATCAGGAAGAAACATTTCTTTGTTAGGATCATAAAATTGCTTAATCGTTTTTTTAGAAATATGTCCATCGTTATTTAACTTCTCATAAATAGTATTTGCGAATATCTGATTTTCTGGCGAATGCGTACTATGATAGTTATCAAAATTTATCGCAAAGTCATTAAAATCATTTTGATGTTCTTCTTTCATTTCGCTAATCAAGGCTTCAGGAGATATATTTTTTTCCTGTGCTCGTAACATAATGGGTGTTCCGTGCGCATCATCGGCGCAAACATAAAAGCATTGATGTCCTCTCATTTTTTGAAAGCGAACCCAAATATCGGTTTGGATATATTCAACCATATGCCCAATATGGATAGACCCATTAGCATAAGGTAAAGCACTGGTGACTAAAATTTGGCGTTGTTTGTGTTGCATTATTGTTAAGGCTACAGAATTCTCGCTGGCTAAAGTAGCATTATTCAATGATAACGTGAAGAAATAGCAATAAATTTGTAGAATAGACTTTTCTTTTATCTGGACAGGTATATCTTGATACTACAATGAATCGTCAAAAAGCAGAGGAAATACTCTCTAAAATTGAGGCTCCTTATATTAAAACAGACTTAATTAGCGCAAATTTAATTAAGGACGTTAGTGTTAGTGATAATCAGATTTCGATAAAGATTGAATTTGGTTACCCAATTGAAGGCATAAAACAAGAATTATTAAAAAAAATTAAAACGGCATTTTCTAAATTAGATGCTATTGAATGTAATGTTGAAATTTCCAGCAAGATAGTTTCACATGCCGCACAGAAAGGTACTCAGGTTTTGCCTAATGTTAAAAATACAATTGCTGTTGCATCTGGTAAAGGCGGTGTTGGAAAATCAACAACTTCTGTTAATTTAGCATTAGCATTGCAAGTTGAAGGCGCGAACGTAGGTATTCTTGATGCAGATATTTATGGCCCAAGCCAACCTCGAATGTTAGGTTTGACAGGAAAACCCGATTCATTAGATGGAAAGACGGTAGAGCCAAAAGAAGGCCATCATATTCAGTCAATGTCGATAGGTTACTTAATCAATGAGGAAACACCAATGATTTGGCGTGGTCCGATGGTTACCGGTGCGTTAGAGCAATTACTAAATGAAACTAATTGGAAAGACCTTGACTATCTTATTATTGATCTTCCGCCAGGGACGGGAGATATTCAATTAACTTTGTGCCAGAAAATTCCTGTTAGTGGCGCTGTGATTGTGACAACACCTCAGGATATTGCTTTAATGGACGCTAAGAAGGCATTAAAAATGTTTGAAAAAGTTGAAGTACCCGTTTTAGGAGTGGTAGAAAATATGAGCACGCATATTTGTAGCCAATGCGGTAAAGAAGAACATATTTTTGGCCATGGGGGTGGTGAGAGCATGTCAAATCAATATGGCATTGAATTATTAGGGTCATTACCATTAGATATACAGATTCGAGAGGATGTTGATAATGGGAACCCATCAGTTGTATTAGATCCAAAATCTACTGTGTCAGAGAGTTACCGCGACATTGCGAGAAACATAGCGGCAAAAATTTCGTTACAAGCAAAAAATTATACAAACAAGTTTCCAAAGATAGTTGTTGAAAATAATTAAAGGGATATTTTTTTATGAGTGTAAAAAGTGATTCTTGGATTAGAAAGATGGCAAATGAGCATAAGATGATAGAACCATTTGAACCAGCTCAGGTTAAAAAGAATGGAAAAGATCGACTAATATCATATGGTACTTCAAGTTATGGTTATGATGTTCGTTGCTCAGATGAATTTAAAATTTTTACTAATGTTCATTCTGCAACCGTTGATCCGAAAAATTTTGATCCTAATAGCTTCGTTGATATCAAAAGTGACCATTGCATTGTACCCCCCAATGCTTTTGCACTTGCAAGAACAGTCGAGTATTTTAGAATTCCTAGAAATATACTTACCATCTGCTTAGGAAAATCGACTTACGCACGCTGTGGTATTATTGTTAATGTAACTCCCTTGGAGCCTGAGTGGGAAGGGCATGTCACGTTGGAATTTTCAAACACAACAAATTTACCAGCAAAGATTTATGCAAACGAAGGTGTAGCACAGGTTATTTTCCTCGAATCAGATGAGGAGTGCGAAACATCATATAAAGACAGATCAGGAAAATATCAAGGACAGAGAGGTGTTACTCTGCCAAAAGCATAATTAAAGAATTTATAGCTTTCTGTAATATCAAGATGATTAATTTTCCAATTTTTATAAAACTTCAAAGTCAGCATTGTCTTGTTGTGGGAGGTAGTGTGGTTGCAACAAGAAAAATAAAACAACTATTAACCGCTGATGCACAGGTATTTGTTGTTGCTCCTGATATAGGTGATGAGCTAAAGAAGATTAATGAATCCGGAGAGATCAATCATATTAAGCAAAATTATAGCGAAGAGTATTTAGAAGGAAAAAAATTAGTAATTGCTGCAACAAATAACAAGCAATTGAATACTGAAATTGCAGAACATGCAAAGACAAAGGGTATTTTAGTTAATGTCGTTGATAACCCTGAAGCGGGAAATTTTATTCTACCTTCAATTATTGATAGGAGTCCGATTGTTATTGCTGTATCAACCAGTGGTGTTGCTCCAGTTTTAACCAAACTATTAAGCACCAGAATAGAAACCATAGTCCCTTTTAGTTATGGTAAATTGGCAGCCCTCATCAGTCAGTTTCGTTCTTCAGTTAAAGAAAAAATTCCAGATAGAAAAGACCGACGAAGGTTCTGGGAGAATGTATTGGACGGGCCGATTGCTGAGATGTTTTATGCAGGACAAGAAGAAAAGACATTAAAATTGCTTGAGGAACAATTAGGGAATGAAAAGCCAAGTATAGATAGTCGAGGAGAAGTTTACTTAGTCGGTGGGGGACCGGGCGACCCAGAATTACTTACTTTTCGTGCTTTACGTTTAATGCAGCAAGCTGATGTTGTTTTATACGATAGATTAGTCTCACCAAAAATTCTTGAGTTCGTTCGTAAAGATGCAAAGAGAATATACGTTGGAAAGGAAAGAGACAGGCATGCCTTACCCCAGGCAGAGATAAATCAATTGTTAGTAGACCTCGCAAGGCAAGGTAAACGCGTACTGAGATTAAAGGGTGGTGATCCTTTTATGTTCGGACGCGGTGGCGAAGAAATTGACTTACTCAATGAAAACGATATTCCATTTCAGATTGTCCCAGGAATTACTGCTGCAAATGGTTGTGCCTCATATGCTGGTATTCCATTAACTCATCGTGATTATGCGCAATCTTGCTTATTCGTAACAGGACATTTAAAAGATGGTAGCATGAATCTTAATTGGCAAACGCTAGTGCAGCCACAACAGACATTAGTTGTTTATATGGGAACGCATAGTTTAGATATATTGAGTAGCAAATTAATAAAACACGGGATGAAAAAATCAATGCCAGCTGCGATTATTCAACAAGGAACTACAGGCGAACAAAACATATATTTATCAACAGTTGAGTATTTACCAGAGGTGCCAAAAGAAAATAATGTCAAACCACCCAGCATGATAATTATTGGTGAAGTCGTTTCGCTCCATAAAAAACTCGCTTGGTATCAACCCAATAACAAATAGTTTTATCCCCAAATAAATCGTTGAAAGTTCTCTTAAAGTACTCTATTATGTCAGAGAGAACATAAGGAGAATTTTATATGTTGACTGGTCTTGAAGAGAAGATCTTGCAGTGTATTACACGCTATATCACACAGAATGGACGTAGCCCGACTCTGGATGAAATTGGACAATTACTTGAAATCAAATCTAAAGGCACAATTCATCGTTACGTTAAATCATTAATTGATAAAGGACATTTACAACGCAGTGGCAGAAATTGGCGTGGTCTGCGTCTTGCAGGAGAACAAAGCCGAAGATTAACTATTCTCCCACTTGCGGGCCGTATTGCCGCGGGAAAACCTATAGAAGCAATTTCAGAACAATATGAAATAAATTTTTCTGAAATGTTGTTAGGACCGGGTCGATATGTTCTTGAGGTGCAGGGAGACTCTATGATTGATGCGGGTATCTTAGATGGTGATTTAGTTATTGTCAGGGAGACGCAAACAGCTGACAACGGCGATATAGTCGTTGCTTTAATTGATAACAGTGAGGCAACGTTGAAACGACTTAGAAAAAAAGGCAAGCAAATCGAATTAATTCCTGATAATCGATCAATGGACCCAATGGTTTACTCAGCTGATCGAATTAATATACAGGGCATAGTAGTAGGACAGGCAAGAATGTATTGATGGTAAATTAGATTAAACAAAATAAAATTATTAATAACCAATGCACTCGATTTAGCCGTCGGATTTTTTGTCAATCATAGCAATGATGGTCCAACCAGATTCTGGTTTCATCTCGCCATTTGCAACAAAAACATGTAAACGTTTTTTATCGTCGATTGCAAACATAGGAATAATATTTTTTTCATGCTCCTTCAGGTATTGTTCAAATGTAAATTCATCACTTAGTTGTGTGCTTTTTATTTCAGCCTGGTTTCTCAAACGATACGCGAGGTTACCGTAATCGGCATCTTCACAAAAAAGCTCGTAACCTCTATGTTTGGTAGATACAATATGTTTTTCCTCGGTATGTTTTTCACGTGTTGTTTTTAATTCATAGATATTTTTTGGCCCAAATTCAGATTTGAATCTTAAGCATGCCAATGTGTCTAAATTTAATCGCCCTGACATAGCGAGTAATTTTCCTAAACCGACAAGATTAAGATTTCTGTTTGCATGTTCAGAAACTGGATTTCCAAAATAGGTTTCCAGGCCATCCATCCTTGCTAGTCTTATGTTTTCCCAAGTACTATCCGTTAGTAGTGTCTTAAAGTCATGAGACTGTAATTCCTTTCCAATCGCTCGTGCAACATTACCCGCGCCGATAATTAATAGCCCAGTTGGTGGAGGCTCACGAACTTTTAAAAATTCTGCAATATACCGTGCCGTTGTGCTTTGAATTACAACAGTACCAATTATTATGACGAATGTAAGCGGCACAATTAAGACTGCTTCCGAGTAACCCGCAGCTTCAAGTCGTAGGGCAAATAAAGATGAGATAGCAGCAGCAACAATTCCACGTGGGCCAATCCATGAAATCATGAGTTTTTCATTAATCGATAGATCAGAACCAATAGAAGAAATAAAAACTGAAACGGGCCTTGCTATAAATATAATAATTCCAAGTAAAATTATTGCAGGCCATCCAACATGAATTAACTCATGTAGTTCAATTCGTGCGGCAAGAATAATAAAGAGAGCTGATATCAGTAATACACTTAAGCTTTCTTTAAAATCCAAGATATTATCAATATCCATATCTTCCATGTTGGCCATAGTTATTCCCATAATTGTGACCGCCAACAGTCCTGATTCAGCTTCAATCATTTCAGATAACACAAATATTGCAAAAACAGAAATTAACGTAAAGATATTTCTGAGATATTGTGGTACATGTTGTTTTCGTAATAATTCTCCTATTAACCTCCCCGAAACAAAGCCAATAAGAAAACCTGAGAAAATAATTTTTCCAAAAGTGAGTAAAATCATTCCAAGCGGATTATTTTGCTGTCCTGATATAATGAAATCAAAAACCAAAACAGCAAGTAAAGCTCCCAGAGGATCAATTACAATACCCTCCCAACGAAGCACATTAGCTACTTTTGTATTTGGTCTTACTATTCTTAGCATTGGAATAATTACAGTTGGACCTGTCACAACCACAATAGCGCCAAATAAAAAAGCAAGTTCTATAGGAAGGCTAAGCAAACGATATGTACTATAACCAATAATAATCCAAGTTATTAATGCACCAATACTAACCAGATTACTAACAGTTTTGCCATGACCACGCAAGTCTTCAAATTTAAGCGTTAAACTACCTTCAAAAAGTATTACCGCAACGGATAAGGAAATAAATGGAAATAGTAAATTTCCAAATAATGCATCGGGATCAAGTAAGTTAAGCCCAGGGCCAGCAATGATTCCCACAGTTAAAAGAAATAAAATAGATGGTATTCTTACCCACCAAGCAAACCACTGACAGGCAATACCCAGTACACCAATACTAGCAACAGATAATAAGACATGATTATCCATTCTTAATTAGCCTTCCATTGTTTGAAATTATTTTTATTTGAGTTGACACGATAATTTTAATGAATTTATACATAGCAGGAATTTGAGATGATTGGATTGGCATCTCTACACACGATTTAATTTTTAACTGTGTTTTTTGAATATGATAGAAGCATTTGTTCCACCAAACCCAAAACTATTAGTCATTACTGTTTTTAATTGGAGACCATCGATTTTTTCTCTAGCAATGGGCATGTCCTTTGCACCTGGGTCAATTTCTGAAATATTTATTGATTTGGCGATAAAATCATTTTCTAACATCAATAGACTATATATTGATTCGTTTGAACCAGCAGCACCGAGCCCATGACCAGTTTGTGATTTTGTTGCACTGATTATTGGAATTTTTTCTTTAAAAACTTCTTTAATTGCAGTTAATTCAGCAATATCACCAGCAGGCGTGCTTGTCGCATGCGCATTAATATAATCGATTGGTGTATCAACAGATTTTAGTGCTTGTTGCATGCATCTAGATGCACCTTCTCCAGTAGGTTTTACCATATCAAATCCATCTGAGGTTGCACCATAACCAACCACCTCAGCATAAATTTTTGCATTCCGAGAAATAGCATGCTCCATTTCTTCAAGAACAAGAATACTACCTCCGCCTGATATGACAAAACCATCACGATTTAAATCGTAAGGACGAGAAGCCTGTTTAGGTATTTCGTTATATTTTGATGAAAGCGCCCCCATGCTGTCGAATAATAACGTTGACGTCCAATGAATTTCGTCTCCACCTCCTGCAAAGATGATATTTTGTTTTCCGGTTTGAATTAGTTCGTAAGCATTACCAATGCAATGAGCACTTGTTGCACAAGCAGATGCTATAGAATAATTAACACCCTTAATTTTGTATGCAACAGATAGACAGGCGCTGTTTGAACTTGTCATTATTCTTGGAACCATTGTTGGACTCACTTTGCGTGCACCACGCGAGCGAAGTGTATCAATTACATCCAACATATTTTCATTTGAACTTCCTCCCTGTCCAACGATTATTCCAGTGCTATTGTTAGAGATATTTTTTTTGTCGAGCATGGCATCTTTAATTGCTTCCTGCATTGCAACGAAACAATAAGCAGCGCTATCTCCCATGAAACGTTTTTGTTTTCGATCTATTAATGCATCTAAGTCAATATTAATCGAACCGTGCACATGAGAACGAAATTCAAGATCAGCATATTCGGGGCAGTATTCAATACCAGATTCACCATTTTTTAAGGACTCCAGTACTTCCGTCTTATTGTTTCCAATACTTGAAATAATTCCTAAACCTGTGATGACAACTCTTTTCAATTTAAATATTCCTAAAAGTTTTCAGTTGATTTAAATAATCCAACACGTAAATCATCAGCCGTATATATTTCTTTTCCATCAACCAACATACTTCCATCTGCAACACCCATAACTAATTTTCTTAACATGACTCTTCTCATATCTATACGGTATGTGACTAATTTATTTTTTGGGGTTACTTGTCCAGAAAATTTAACAACGCCTGCGCCGAGAGCACGCCCCCTCCCTTCAGCTCCTGACCAACCTAAAAAGAATCCAACTAATTGCCACATCGCATCTAGCCCGAGACAGCCAGGCATAACAGGATCTTTTTCAAAGTGACAGTCGAAAAACCAGAGATCGGGGATGATATCAAGTTCGGCTATAATCTCCCCTTTGTTTGCTTTGCCACCATCCTCAGTTATGTTAACGATACGATCAAACATTAACATCGGTTTCAGTGGTAATTGAGCATTATTTTCACCAAACATTTTCCCATGCCCGCAAACGATTAATTCTTCTTGTGTGTAGCTATTTTTCTTACTCATTATACGGATTAGTATCTCATGCCAGTAGTTTTTTTCCTAAAAAAAAACGATCGATGAACATATATGCTAACAATTCTTGACAGTGATTTTTTGACCATTAGACTTTAGATTATGTTTGATATTGTCGTGTTAAAATCATCTAATGTCTTTAGATAGGCGTCGGAGTGTTGCCGTAAAGGTCGGTTCAGTCATAATTGGAGATTGCAACCCAATCGTTGTCCAATCAATGACCAATACTGATACGGCAGATGCCGATGCGACAACAAAGCAAGTTCAAGAACTAGCTGTAGCAGGTTCAGAGTTAGTAAGGTTAACCGTTAATACCAATGAAGCTGCCGCAGCGGTTGCGAGAATTCGGGAAAAACTTGATGCCCTTGGTTGTTATGTGCCTTTAGTTGGCGATTTCCATTATAACGGACACAAGCTTCTACTTGATTATCCAGAATGTGCCCAGGCATTAGATAAATACCGCATTAACCCAGGAAATGTCGGATTTGGTAAAAAAAAGGATAATCAGTATGCCACCATGATTGAACAAGCAATTAAATATGATAAACCAGTTCGAATTGGAGTGAATTGGGGTAGTTTAGATCAAGAATTATTAACAAAAATGATGGACGAGAATGCTAGGGAGCCAACACCATTAGAGACAGATAAGGTAATGCAAGAAGCATTAATTGTTTCCGCATTAAAAAGTGCTGAGAGAGCTGTTGAACTGGGCTTGCCTAAAGACCATATAGTTTTGTCATGCAAAGTGAGCGGGGTTCAAAAATTAATATCGGTTTATAGGGACATTGCACAGAGATGTGATTACGCACTACACCTTGGATTAACCGAAGCAGGGATGGGTTCAAAGGGAATTGTTGCTTCCACGGCATCGCTTGGCGTGTTATTGCAAGAAGGTATTGGCGATACAATCCGAATTTCACTCACTCCTGAACCAGAAGGAGATAGATGTAATGAAGTTATCGTTGCTCAGGAAATATTGCAAACAATGGGGCTTCGTTCATTTACTCCGCTTGTTACGGCTTGCCCAGGATGCGGAAGAACAACTAGTACCGTGTTTCAAGAATTAGCAGACAACATACAAACTTATGTACGAAGTCAGATGCCAATATGGCGGGAGAAGTATATTGGGGTGGAAGATATGAATCTTGCTGTTATGGGTTGTGTTGTTAATGGGCCAGGTGAGAGTAAGCATGCTGATATCGGTATTAGTCTTCCAGGTACGGGTGAAAATCCTTCGGCACCCGTTTTTGTTGATGGAGAAAAAACAGTAACACTGAAGGGCGATAATATTGCTGAAGATTTTCAAAAAATTGTGGATGATTATGTAAAAAATAAATATGCAATAAAATAAAGAGCGCTACTTATATTCGACTAGAATTCATTTTTTCGTAAATCCTGAAAATTCACATATCATTCTCAAAAGTTTTGGCTCAGCCGGAGGCTATATGAATCGTTGCAATATGCCACAGGAGATTTAAGGTTTTGTAACAGTAAAATTACAATCGAACTAATATTAAGTATAAAATATATATCATAGCTGTCCATCAAACATTAAACTCAGTATTAATATATTAAAAATAACTTTTTCTCGGGAGGAGGAAAGTGGCGGAAGAGAAAGTCTATAAAGTACACGATGATGTTACTAAGCACGCATTTATAGATGCTGATAAATATCAGGAGATGTATAAGCGTTCGATTGACAAATCAGATATTTTTTGGGAAGAGCAAGCTGAGGAATTTTTAACTTGGTTCTCAAAATGGGATAAAGTTCAGCAATGGGATTATAACGATATAAATATTAATTGGTTTACCAATGCTAAATTAAATGTCAGTTACAATTGTCTCGATCGCCATCTTGAAAAACACGGAGATCGAGTTGCTATAATTTGGGAGGGCGATGAACCCGATATTGATAAGCACATTACTTATCGAGAATTACACGCAGAGGTATGTAAGTTTGCTAATGTTCTAAAATCACGTGGCGCCAAAAAAGGCGATTGTATTTCTATTTATATGCCAATGATTCCCGAAGCAGCTGTTGCGATGCTTGCCTGTACTCGTATTGGTGCAATTCATTCGGTTGTTTTTGGAGGTTTTTCACCAGAGGCCCTGAAAGATCGCATCCTAGATTCAGATTGTAAATTTGTTATTACGGCAGATGAAGGTATTCGTGGCGGACGTACTGTCCCATTAAAAGAAAATGTTGATGCCGCCCTTAATAAATGCCCAAATGTTCACACTGTAATCGTTGTCAAACGGACAGGTAAAGATATTATCTGGAGTGAAGGTCGCGATGTTTGGTATCAAGATGCGATGGAAAATGTATCTATTGATTGTCCAGCAGTTGAAATGGATGCTGAAGACCCTCTGTTTATTTTATACACATCAGGTTCCACAGGAAAACCGAAGGGTGTTTTACATACAACAGCTGGATATCTTTTATATACGGCGATCACACATAAATATGTGTTCGATTATCACGAGAATGATATTTATTGGTGTACAGCGGACGTGGGCTGGGTTACAGGGCATTCTTACATAGTTTATGGCCCACTTTGTAATGGTGCTACAACACTCATGTTTGAGGGTGTACCTACTTATCCGGATGCCAGTCGTTTTTGGCAAGTTGTCGATAAACATAAAGTAAAAACTTTTTATACGGCGCCAACTGCTATTCGTGCACTGATGTGTAAGGGGGATGAATTTGTAAAAAAAACGAACAGAAAAAGCCTTCGAATTTTAGGTACTGTAGGTGAACCAATAAACCCAGAGGCATGGGAGTGGTACTACCATGTTGTTGGAGATAGTCGTTGTTCTATTGTGGATACGTGGTGGCAAACAGAAACAGGGGGTCATTTGATAACGCCCTTACCTGGTGCGACTAATCTAAAACCTGGTTCAGCAACATTGCCATTTTTTGGAATTGAACCTTGTTTGATGGACGATCAAGGAAAGGAGATTCAGGGTGCTGGAGAAGGTTCTTTGTGTTTTAAACGTCCATGGCCAGGTCAAATGCGAACAGTTTTTGGTGATCATGAACGCTTTAAAAGCACTTATTTTCAAACATATCCGGGCATGTATTTTAGTGGTGATGGCGCGCGAAGAGATGAGGATGGATACTATTGGATTACTGGTAGAATTGATGATGTTATTAATGTTTCTGGCCACCGTATGGGTACTGCTGAAATTGAAAGCGCATTGGTATTACATAATAATGTTGCAGAATCGGCTGTTGTTGGATATCCACACGAAATCAAGGGTCAGGGCATCTATGCTTACGTGACTTTAAACGACGGAGTTACACCTAGTGATAAACTAAAGCAAGAACTTGTAAAGCATGTACGTGGCGAAATTGGACCTTTCGCAAGCCCTGATATTATTCAGTGGGCGTCGGGATTACCGAAAACCCGATCTGGGAAAATTATGCGTCGAATTTTAAGAAAAATAGCAATAAACGAAATTGACAATTTGGGCGATACAAGCACTCTTGCTGAACCTGAGGTGGTGAATAATCTCATTGAGAATAGAGAGAATAAATAATACAACCGAAATTTTTTAATCGTAATCAGCAGATAGACACCTGACGTCTTGATACACTATAATACGTGACGATAAATCAGCGGGAGTGACCATCAAGGTTACTCCCTTTTTTATGTCAATGAGAGGTTATGTTTTTTGACGGATGACGCCCTGCTAGCCCTCGAAGATGGGTCATTATTTCACGGTGTTTCTTTTGGTGTTGATGGAGAAACAACAGGGGAAGTCGTTTTTAATACCGCAATGACAGGTTATCAGGAGATTCTCACCGACCCATCTTATTACAAACAAATTGTTACACTTACTCATCCTCATATCGGAAATGTTGGTACAAATCCCGAAGACGAGGAGTCAGACGGCGTTTATGTTGGCGGTCTAGTTATACGGGACTTACCTGGCGTCATTAGTAGCTGGCGTGCAAATGATAATCTTAGCGATTATTTGAAAAATCATAAGATTTCCGCAATAGCAGAAATCGATACGCGTCAGTTAACAAGACATATACGAACACATGGCGCAATGAAGGGTTGTATCGTTGCTGGCTCAAAAATAAACCCTGAAGATGCAATAAAAAAAGCAAGATCTTTTCCTGGATTGGTAGGTATGGATTTGGCGAAGGAAGTAACAACAAAAACTAACTATGATTGGGCTGAAGGCGTATGGAGTTTAAAACCCAAAGTTAAAAAAAATAACAAAAATAAATGGCGGGTTGTTGCGTATGATTTTGGCGTAAAACGAAACATTCTTCGTATACTTGTCGATTTAGGTTGCGAAGTCACTGTTGTAACAGCAAAGTCTTCTGCTGAAGATATACTCGAACAAAAACCTGATGGCATTTTTCTATCAAATGGACCAGGCGATCCTGATGCGTGCGATTACGCAATTAACACAATAAATAAAATCATTAATTCTAAGATACCTGTGTTTGGTATTTGTTTAGGTCATCAGTTGCTATCGTTGGCGTTAGGTGCGAAAACTATAAAGATGAAATTTGGACATCATGGAGCGAATCACCCAGTTTTATCGCTTCATGACGGACGAGTTTTAATTACGAGTCAAAATCATGGCTTTGCTGTTGACGAAGAAACATTACCCAAAGATTTAATAGCGACACACCGTTCTTTATTCGATGGCTCATTACAAGGCGTACGTCACAAGAAATATCCAGTATTTGGATTTCAGGGGCATCCTGAAGCAAGCCCAGGTCCACATGACCTAGGCTCGCTTTTTAACAATTTCATTGAATTAATGAGAAAAAGTAAGTTGTAAATTTGTTTATGCCAAAAAGAACAGACATAAGTAGTATTCTCATCATTGGGGCAGGTCCGATTATCATTGGACAGGCATGTGAATTTGATTATTCAGGCGCACAAGCCTGTAAAGCTCTTCGTGAAGAAGGTTATAGAGTGATTCTCGTTAATTCAAATCCCGCAACAATAATGACAGATCCAGATATGGCAGATGCGACATATATAGAACCTGTTAATTGGCGAATTGTAAAAAAAATTATCGAAAAAGAACGCCCCGATGCATTGTTGCCAACAATGGGAGGGCAAACAGCACTTAATTGCGCTCTAGATCTTGATAAACAAGGTGTACTTAAAGAGCATGGTGTAGAAATGATCGGTGCATCAAAAGATGCGATTGATAAAGCGGAAGATCGTGAAAAATTTCGTGAAGCAATGAAAAAAATTGGTCTAGCAATGCCGCAATCTGAAATTGCACACGATATAAAACAGGCAAAGCAAGCATTAGGCACGATAGGATTTCCGGCAATAATTCGTCCCTCGTTTACACTTGGAGGCACAGGCGGTGGTATTGCTTATAATGAAAATGAATATTTTGAAATTTGTGAAAAGGGGTTTGAAGCATCACCAGTATCGGAGATTTTGATAGAACGGTCAGTTTTAGGATGGAAAGAATATGAGATGGAAGTCGTTCGGGATAAAAACGATAACTGCATCATTGTTTGTTCGATTGAAAATTTTGATCCCATGGGTATTCATACCGGAGATTCTATAACTGTTGCCCCAGCACAAACCCTAACAGATAAGGAATATCAAATTATGCGTGATGCTTCCATAAAAGTATTACGTGAGATTGGTGTAGATACAGGCGGTTCTAATGTTCAGTTTGCGGTTAATCCTGAGAATGGGGAACTAATAATTATTGAAATGAATCCAAGGGTTTCTCGTTCGTCAGCACTAGCCTCAAAAGCAACCGGTTTTCCAATCGCAAAAGTAGCCGCCAAACTAGCGGTAGGATTTACTTTAGATGAATTAAAGAATGAAATTACAGGAGGAGTTACCCCTGCATCATTTGAACCCACGATTGATTATATTGTTACAAAAATACCTCGTTTTACTTTCGAAAAATTTCCTCAGGCAGATGATCGCCTGACAACACAAATGAAATCTGTCGGCGAAGTAATGGCAATGGGCCTTACATTCCAAGAATCATTACAAAAGGCTCTCTGTGGTTTGGAAACTAATGTAACAGGATTAAATGAGATTTTTATTAAAACCAAAGAAAATACTCTAGACAAACTCCATAAAGAATTACGTGTGCCGGGCGCGCATAGACTTTGGTATGTTGCCGATGGATTTAGGTATGGTATGAGTATTGCAGATATTTTTAATATTACTCACATAGATCCATGGTTTTTAGTGCAGATTGATAATTTAGTTAAGGAAGAAAATAAAGTTAAAGAGAAAGGTTTTATTTCTTTAACAGAAGAACGGTTAAGACAATTAAAACGAAAGGGCTTTTCAGATTCACGATTAGCCGAGTTAGTAGGTAAATTGGAATTTGAGATTCGTGAACTACGAATTAAGAAAAACATTCGGCCTGTTTTTAAACGTGTTGATTCATGTGCCGCAGAATTTGAGTCAACTACTGCTTACATGTATTCATGCTATGGTTCTGAATGTGAAGCTTTACCGAGTGATAGAAAAAAAATCATGGTACTAGGTGGTGGGCCAAATAGAATTGGACAGGGGATTGAGTTTGATTATTGTTGTGTCCAAGCTGCATTTGCGATGCGCGATGCCGGGTATGAGACAATCATGGTTAATTGCAATCCGGAGACTGTTTCGACTGATTATGATACGTCGGATCGTCTTTATTTTGAGCCATTAACACTAGAAAACGTTTTAGAAATTATTAATATTGAGAATCCTTTTGGTGTAATTGTTCAGTACGGAGGACAAACACCATTAAAACTTGCTCGAGATCTTGAAAATGAAGGAGTGCCAATTATTGGCACAAGCCCAGATTCAATTGATCTTGCAGAAGACAGAGAAAGATTCCAGCAGTTATTGAATGATATTGGTTTGAGGCAACCCCCAAATGCGACAGCTAGAAATATTGATCAAGCAGTCAAATCGGCCGATAAAATTGGTTTCCCGTTAGTAGTTAGACCCTCTTATGTATTGGGCGGACGTGCAATGGAGATTGTTCATAATAAAGAAGACCTCAGAGATTATATGAAAAAGGCTGTTAAAGTTTCAAATTCATCACCTGTACTGCTAGATAGATTTTTAAATGATGCGATAGAAGTAGATGTCGACGCTGTTTCTGATGGTAAAGATGTTTTTATCGCAGGTATTATGGAGCATATTGAGCAAGCAGGCGTACATTCGGGTGATTCTGCATGCTCATTACCACCTTTTAGTTTAAGCGAGCCCATACAAAAGCAGCTTTCAGCACAAGTGAATTTAATGGCAAAGGGGTTGGATGTTGTTGGTCTAATGAATGCTCAGTTTGCCATTCAGGGAGATGAGATTTATGTTCTTGAGGTTAACCCAAGGGCTTCAAGGACAGTTCCTTTTGTATCGAAAGCGACAGGACTTCCCATTGCGAAGATTGCCGTGAATTGTATGGTCGGGAATAGTTTAGAATCACAAGGCATAACTGACGTACCTAAACTTAACTATTATTGTGTTAAAGAGTCTGTATTTCCTTTTATAAAATTTCCCGGCGTCGATCCATTATTGGGTCCAGAGATGAAATCAACAGGCGAAGTCATGGGGGTAGGTAAAAATTTTGGAGAGGCATTTGCAAAAAGCCAATCAGCAGCTGGTGAGATATTATCTTCTTCCGGCCGAGCATTTATTAGTGTTAAAGACATTGATAAAGAATTAGCGATTGTTATAGCTAATGAACTGTCTGAATTAGGATTTGAAATATGCGCGACATTAGGAACTAGTAATATTTTGAATGAGGCAGGCATAAAGTGCAGCAAGGTTAATAAAGTGAGGGAGGGAGAACCTCATATTGTTAACATGTTAGAGAATAATGAGATTGCCTTAATTGTTAATACAACGGAAGGTAAAAATGCAATAGCAGATTCTTTTTCAATAAGAAGAACAGCGCTCCAACAAAAAGTATTTTATACCACGACAATGGCAGCCGCTCAGGCAACTGTAGAAGCATTAAAGCAAAAAGATTATAGTAGTGTTAATAGCCTACAAGAATTACATACAGGAATTTTTTCATGAGTAAAACACCGATGACAAAAATTGGAGCGGAAAAGTTACGGGAACAATTGCATGAACTAAAAACAATTGAGAGACCTCGTATTATAGCAGCGATTGCTGAAGCGAGAGCACACGGTGATCTAAGTGAGAATGCTGAGTATCATGCGGCTCGCGAACAACAAAGTTTTATGGAAGGACGTATAAATAAAATCGAATCAACACTTGCCGATGTTCAAATTATCGATGTAAAAGGAATTACTGAAAGGGACAAAGTTGTTTTTGGTGCAACTGTTACTATTTTAAATCTTGATTCAGATGAAGAGGTTATCTACCAAATAGTTGGTGAATTAGAAGCTGATATAAATACAGGGCTAATTTCAATAGCATCACCTATTGCTCGTTCACTAATAGGTAAAAAAATAGGTGATATAGTAGATGTTAATGCACCTAGCGGTGTAATTGAGTATGAGCTTATTAAAATTTGTTATATATAATTTTTTAAATGACAAAGAACAAGTCTAGTAAACAGTGGCTAAAATCACAAAATAAGGATCTATATGTAAAAAAAGCTCGAGAGTCGCATTTTCGTTCTCGGGCGGTTTATAAACTTCAAGAAATAGATCAAAAAGATAAATTAATAAAACCTAATCATTGTGTAATTGATCTCGGATCTTCGCCTGGGGGTTGGTCGCAATACTTAAGTAGCATCATAGATTCTCGTGGTCAAATTATAGCTATTGATATGTTACCTATGGAACCGATCGGCCAAGTTTCTTATATACTGGGCGATTTTACAGAAGAAATCGTTCAAAAACAGTGCTTTATACAAGTTGGAAAACAGGGTGCAGACCTTGTAATTTCTGATATGGCCCCCAATCTAACGGGTATAAGGGTTACAGACCAGTCGCGAAATATAGTTCTTGCTGAATTTGTGTATGATTTTTGTACTCGAATTTTAAAGCCAGGAGGTGATTTATTGGTTAAGCTTTTTGAAGGAGAGGGAACGCATGAATATAGGCAATTGCTACAAGACAATTTTTCTAAGGTTTTGACAAGAAAACCAAAAGCATCGCGCGATCAATCAAGAGAATTTTATATTTTAGCGCGCTCTTATAAATTATAGTAAAATTTAGGCACTTGAGAACATAGGACCAAGGGGATTATTAAATTGAGTGATATGATGAAGAATCTAATTTTATGGGTTGTTATAGCGCTTGTTATGATGACCGTTTTTAAAAACTTCAGTAATCCAGCAATGTCTGGAGAAATTACATATTCCCAGTTTATTTCTGATGTTAAGACAGGCCGTGTTGGCTCAGTAAATATTGAAGGTAGCTCAATAACTGGAAATCGTACTGATGGAAGTCGATTTAACACATACAGTCCTGAAACTAATAACGATGCATTAATTGGTACGTTGCTAGAGAATAATGTAGAGATTAAAGGGATGGAACCTAATAAGAATTCATTTTGGGCTCATGCTTTAATTTCATGGTTTCCTATTATATTGTTGCTCGGAATTTGGATCTATTTTATGCGACAAATGCAAGGCGGTGGCGGTGGTCGAGGGGCATTATCATTCGGTAAGAGCCGCGCACGTTTGTTGAGCGAAGATCAAATAAAAATAACTTTTAACGATGTAGCTGGCATAGAAGAAGCGAAACAAGAAGTTTTAGAGCTAGTAGAATTTTTACGTGACCCAGGTAAATTTCAAAAACTCGGTGGCAAAATTCCTTCAGGTGTTTTAATGGTTGGTTCCCCCGGGACCGGTAAAACTTTATTAGCAAAAGCTATTGCTGGCGAAGCCAGAGTTCCTTTCTTTACGATTTCAGGTTCTGATTTTGTTGAAATGTTTGTGGGTGTGGGTGCATCTCGTGTTAGAGATATGTTCGAGCAGGCGAAGAAACATTCACCGTGTATTATTTTTATTGATGAAATTGATGCTGTAGGACGCCATCGTGGAGCTGGTTTGGGCGGCGGTCATGATGAACGCGAACAAACATTAAATCAATTATTGGTTGAGATGGATGGGTTTGAAGGCAATGAAGGAGTGATTGTGATTGCAGCGACAAATCGTCCCGATGTTTTGGACCCGGCATTATTAAGACCAGGTCGTTTTGATCGTCAAGTAGTTGTTCCATTGCCAGATATTCGTGGCCGCGAACAAATTCTAAAGGTGCATATGCGCAAAGTCGCTTTGGGTGATAATGTTAAAGCCAATATTATTGCACGTGGCACCCCTGGTTTTTCTGGCGCGGATTTATCTAATCTAGTTAATGAGGCAGCATTATTTGCAGCACGTGCCGATAAAAAATTTGTTGATATGGAAGAATTTGAAAGGGCTAAAGACAAAATTATGATGGGTACTGAACGTCGTTCTTTAGTTATGAGCGAGGAAGAAAAGAAACTTACTGCTTATCATGAAGCTGGGCATGCAATTGTTGGGAGATTAGTCCCATCCCACGATCCAGTTTATAAGGTGACGATAATTCCTCGTGGCCGAGCATTAGGGGTTACTATGTTTTTACCGGAAGAGGATCGCTTAAGCTACAGCAAGGAATTGATAGAGAGCCAAATTTCGAGTTTGTTTGGAGGCCGTATCGCAGAGGAGCTTATTTTTAATGCAAGTAAAGTTACAACCGGCGCCAGCAATGATATTGAGCGTGCAACACAACTTGCTCGTAATATGGTTACAAAA
>CESL01041543.1_pt1 | contig 24988 bp, 22 predicted proteins | sample 531221 | NCBI WGS metagenome assembly CESL01 (sample SAMEA2622197, study PRJEB7988) | marine metagenome | biome: marine biome (ENVO:00000447); feature: mesopelagic zone (ENVO:00000213) & marine oxygen minimum zone (ENVO:01000065); material: "saline water (ENVO:00002010), including plankton...
AAATCATCATAAGTCATTTGCATATCAATATGCGAACTGTAATCTGTGCCGTAAATCGTAAAATACGTGCGTGCAACATTTCCGGTCATTTCTACGCCTAGATTAGGGCCGGTAAAAGCTTCCAGTTCGTTTGCCGGTAAATGCGACAAGGTGCCTATCAATTTGAATTTATCTTGAGGATGGTTGATGTCAAAATCCCAGTCGATAGTGATGGGAGCGTGCTGCATAAAGCGCGCATCAATAGCGATAGCGGTCTTTTTTTCGCCCGAATTGTACGTGTTGCCTACATTGGTTAATGTGGCATTAAGTTGATCAAACTGAAGTTGGCCTGCTTCGGCTTCATTATTAACACGCTCAGTATATAAGATCGCGCCGTTTTGAATTTGAATCGTGTCAATCATCAAATCAAATTGCAACTCCCGCAGCATTTTAGAATACAAGGGTTTGGTGGTGTAATCATCAGCCACACGTTTGTCGCGGTAAATATTTAAAGCCGGAGTGTCAAGAGTTAATTTTGTGCTGTTAAAAAAGAATTTACCCTCGTTTTGACCATATTTTAAATCCTTAAAATGAAGCCTTTTTATTTGAAAATTGACGTGATCTCTTTCTTTATCTATGAGCTCGCTCAGCCTACTACGGGAGACCTCTGTGAGTAATTGTGCTTCCAGTAATTCTAAGGCGCTGCCATTCCATTCCAGATGGCCAATCTTTAATGCATCAAAGGAATTCATTTTAAAGTAAAGTGAGTCGGTCTTGATCAAAACATCTTCATATTCAAATGGCCGAAGAATACGCTGAGATTGTGCCGGAGTCACGTTTTTTAAACTGAAATCAAAATGTGCCGTGCGCAAGGCTACTTCGGCAGATTCAGGTTTTAAGATCTGTATATAATCTGCGGTAAGCTGAAAATCTTTGATTTTAAATTTTCGGTCTAATTTTTCAGCAGCAATGGGATTGTTAAGGCTGTCTTTGTCCTTAGATTTCTTTTGTTCCTTCTTTTTGGGTTGTCTGTAGTGTGTAAGAGTGTCGGCGTGAATCTTGACCTCATTAAAGTAAATGTCTTTGCTTTTAAAGTATGTCCAATGATTAAAACCGGTAAGTTTTACGGTTGCATTTTTTACTTCGCTTTTAGGTACAGTATCCGTAATATTTATGCGCACCGTGGCGTTGGTCAAACTGGCATTTCCTTGCCAGCTGTCTATTTCTAAATCTTTATATTCTAAGGAAAGGGATTGCGGTAATTCGTTTTCAATTATTCCTTTTAATTGATTTTCTAGATACGTGTTGAGGTAAATTGCAGCCGCTCCCAGCAATACAATTAAAATTAAAAGGCCAATTAAAAATTTTTTCATCTTGATAAAGATATCTAATAGTCAGCCTACTAAATGTTATTGAAACGATAATATTACAGGAGTGAAAAAAAACTTTTCAAAACCCCTTGTGAGAACAGAAAAAGGGTTGTATATTTGCCGTCCAATATCGCGGGATAGAGCAGTAGGTAGCTCGTCGGGCTCATAACCCGAAGGTCACTGGTTCGAGTCCAGTTCCCGCTACTAAGCAGAGTAAGGCTTTCGAGAAATCGGAAGCCTATTTTTATGCATTGGGTACAACATAGGTACAACATTTTACAGTTTTCCAGTCCCTAATTCATAATGATACTATACGGTATCAAATGAATATAAAGAACATTTTTTATGCCTTATTTCCATAGCATTTATAGCTTCTAATAAAGAGTAAAAGCGTTTTCTTGCCCTACATTAGCAAAACAAATAAATGTTAATCTTAATAATAATTGTTAAATTTTTGTAATTTTGCAATAAATGAAACAAACTATCCACAAATCAATGGCAATGGTAATGGCTGTTGTGGTTCTACTGACCACAATGTCATTTACTGTGGATATGCACTATTGTGGGGATACGTTAGTAGATTTTTCATTCATCCAAGATGTTCAGACTTGCGGAATGGAAAAAGCTGAACCTGCTAAGAGTTGTTCTAACTCAATGATTTCTAAAAAATCTTGTTGCTCAGATGAACAATTAATTATTGAAGGTCAGGACGATTTAAAACAGGATTTTATACAACTTACGTTTGAGCAACAAATATTCGTTGCCTCTTTTGCTTACTCATATATTAGTCTCTTTGAAAGAACTGAATCTAAAGAGATTTCTTTCTCAGATCACTCGTCCCCATTCATTAGGCGGGACTTGCAGGTATTGCACCAGACATTCTTAATTTGATTTATTAAACAGCACCAGTAGCAGTCTAATTGCAACTGGAAAAGCCCAGCGATACATTCGTTTTGGGCCCGTTTTGTTGTTTCTCATTTGTACTGTGAGCAAACCAAAGCATATTTCTATAACTGTTTAATAATCATATCGTATGCTAAATAAGAGCATAAAATTTCTCATAGAAAACAAACTTGTTGCCGTTATACTACTCGCCCTATTCGTAGGTTGGGGCATTGTCAATGCACCCTTCAATTGGGAAACAAGCATTTTACCAACTGATCCTGTAGCGGTTGATGCCATTCCAGACATCGGCGAAAACCAGCAAATCGTTTTCACAAAGTGGCAAGGGCGTTCACCGCAGGATATCGAAGACCAGATTACCTATCCACTTACAACTTCATTGTTGGGAATTCCTGGGGTCAAGACCATCCGAAGCTCTTCAATGTTCGGTTTTTCAAGTATCTATATCATTTTTGAAGAAGATGTAGAATTCTATTGGTCACGTAGCCGTATTCTCGAAAAACTCAATTCCCTTCCCGCAAACTTATTGCCCGATGGTGTAAACCCTGCATTGGGTCCGGATGCTACGGGATTAGGTCAAATTTTTTGGTACACGCTGGAAGGTCGTGATAAAGATGGCAACGTAACTGGCAGTTGGGATCTACAGGAATTACGAAGCATACAGGATTACTACGTAAAATATGGTCTGTCTTCGGCAAGCGGTGTTTCTGAAGTAGCATCAATCGGTGGTTACGTCCAGGAATACCAAGTGGATGTTGACCCTGAAAAAATGCGACAATACAACATCGGCTTGACCGATATTGTAAAAGCTGTCAAGGAAAGTAATCAAGACATCGGTGCGCAGACTTTGGAAATTAATCAAGCTGAATATTTGGTTCGTGGTCTGGGATACGTGAAATCGGTTTCAAATATCGAAAATGCGGTGGTCACTTCTGAAAATTTCACTTCTATCCGAATCAAGGACATCGCAAATGTTCATTTAGGACCACAAACGCGACGTGGTATTTTGGACAAAGAAGGTGCCGAAGTGGTAGGCGGTGTGGTGGTAGCTCGCTATGGCGCAAACCCATTGGAAGTCATCAATAATGTAAAAGATCAAATAGCCGAATTATCATCTGGACTACCCACAAAAACCTTGGCAGATGGTCGTACTTCACAAGTGACTATCGTTCCCTTTTATGACCGCACGCAACTTATACAGGAAACACTTCACACGCTCAATGAAGCCCTTACACTTGAAATCCTGATAACCATTTTGGTCATCATCGTAATGGTGTTTAACCTACGTGCATCCATTCTAATCTCTGCTCTGTTGCCTGTTGCCGTTTTAATGGTTTTCATAACAATGAAACTCTTTAATGTAGATGCCAATATTGTTGCCTTGTCAGGAATTGCCATTGCTATCGGTACGATGGTGGACGTGGGCGTCATACTCGCCGAAAATATGATTAGGCATCTGGAAGATGAAAAATTACGCTTTCGCGAAAGCGGAATAGAATACACTACAAATGAAATCATCTACAACGCCACTGCGGAAGTTTCTGGTGCAATTTTAACCGCTGTGCTCACAACGATTATCAGTTTCCTACCTGTGTTTACGATGATAGGTGCTGAAGGAAAATTATTTCGACCACTCGCATTTACAAAAACAATGGCACTTTCTGCATCGCTTGTAATCGCGCTATTTTTAATACCGCCATTTGCCGCGTTCCTTTTCAGAAAAACAAACATTCGCCAGCGATCTAAACTGTTATTGAATGGTCTTTTAATCGCACTCGGTATCACAGCACTTGTATTTGGTTACTGGCTCGGGTTGATTTTGATAGCTTTTGGATGTAGTGGTTTATTCTTTTCGCTTAAAGCGAAAAAGGAATACAACCATACCATTGCTGGCTACAGGCTCAACATCAATCAAAATGTAGTAAATATCATCATTTCCTGTATTGCTATCGTCGTGCTGTTAGCCGAATACTGGCGACCACTTGGTTTTGACCGCAGCATTCTAATGAATTTGATTTTTGTAGCAATTATCTGCTTTGGACTGCTTGGTGTGTTTACTGTTTTCCGAAGATACTATGACAGCATTTTGCGCTGGGCGCTTCAAAACCGGTACCTATTTTTAATTATTCCAACCACGGTGCTGATTTTAGGTGTGGTCATAATGCGCAACACAGGGAAGGAATTTATGCCGGCACTTAATGAAGGTTCATTCCTGTTAATGCCGACATCCTTACCGCACGCTGGTGTCGAAGAGAACAAGCGTGTCTTGCAACAGCTGGATATGGCCGTGGCAAGCATCCCTGAAATTGAAACTGTAGTGGGAAAAGCAGGTAGGACAGAATCTGCCCTCGACCCTGCACCACTCTCAATGTATGAAAACGTGATTCAGTACAAGTCTGAATATATGCGAAATGAGAATGGCGAAAGACAACGCTACCGTGTAAACGATGATGGTCTATTTGTTCTGAAAAATGACAAGTTCATTATAAACCCAAATAATGAAATCGATGATGATGCTAACTATGAAGCGTCACAACTCAAAACAAGTGCAACACGCAATGATTTGATTGAAGATAACGATGGGGAATATTATCGAAACTGGCGACCGGAAATAAGCAGTCCTGATGACATTTGGAATGAAATTGTAAAAGTAACCAAGTTTCCAGGCGTGACTTCTGCGCCCAAGTTGCAGCCCATAGAGACACGACTCGTTATGCTACAAACAGGTATGCGAGCACCAATGGGAATCAAGGTAAAAGGACCAGATTTAAAAACCATAGAAAACTTTGGACTGCAACTGGAAGATATTTTAAAACAAGCCGAAGGTGTCAAAGAACAAGCTGTTTTTGCAGACCGCATCGTGGGTAAACCTTATTTATTGATTGACATTAAACGAGACCAGTTAGCACGCTATGGGATTTCCATAATGGATGTTCAGGAAGTCCTTCAAGTAGCTGTGGGCGGTATGCCACTTACCCAAACAGTAGAAGGACGTGAGCGCTATGGTGTAAGAGTACGCTATCCACGGGAATTGCGAGCAAATCCAGAAGATTTAAAAAGTATCTATGTACCTGTATCAACTGGAAGTCCGGTTCCTTTGGGCGAACTGGTAGAAATACGCTACGAGCAAGGCCCACAAGTCATTAAGAGCGAAGATACATTTTTGATAGGGTATGTCCTCTTTGATAAACTCGATGGCTTTGCCGAAGTAGATGTGGTTGAAAATGCCCAAGCGCTCATTCAACAGAAAATAGATAATGGCGATTTGGTCGTGCCACAAGGAATCAGTTACCGATTTACAGGAACATACGAAAATCAATTACGGGCAGAAAAAACGTTATCGGTGGTTGTGCCACTTTGTTTGCTGGTCATTTTCTTGATTTTGTATTTCCAGTTCAAGTCGGTTTCTACGTCGCTTATGGTTTTTACAGCAATCGCCGTAGCCTTTGCAGGTGGCTTTATAATGATTTGGCTTTATGGGCAGGATTGGTTTTTCAATTTCAGCTTTTTTGGCGAGAACCTACGGGACTTGTTCAATATGAAAACCATCAATTTAAGTGTGGCCGTGTGGGTCGGTTTTATTGCCCTTTTCGGTATTGCAACTGATGATGGTGTTGTAATGGCAACCTATTTAGACCAATCTTTCAAAAGTAACGAACCAGATAGCAAAAAAGGCATACGTCTCGCCACATTGGAAGCCGCAGGAAAACGAATACGCCCGTGTTTGATGACCACCGTGACCACAGTTTTGGCATTGTTGCCAGTACTCACATCTACAGGAAAAGGAAGCGACATTATGATACCGATGGCAATCCCCATTTTTGGCGGAATGATAATCGACGTCACATCCTATTTTCTCTTACCAGTTTTATATAGCTGGAAAAAAGAATACCAACTTAAAAGAGCAAACAAATGAAAAATATAAAAATCATAATCTGTCTTTTGTTTGTTTCCGCTGAAGTTTATGCTGAGCGAAGACGAAGTGCGAAAGCCCGCCTGAACGCACTACTAATTATAAGCATTGGACTGATTTCAATCGGCGGGCAGGCGCAACAATTACAGTCCTACATTGAAGAAGCTGAAGCTAATAACCCAGAAATTCAGGCTTTTGAATTGCGCTACAATATTGCCGAAGAAAAGGTCAATGAAGCAAACTGGCTACCTAATACGGAAGTAAGCGCAGGCTATTTTGTAAGTGAGCCAGAAACAAGGGTGGGCGCACAACGAGCACGGATAGGCGTAAAACAGATGTTGCCTTGGTTTGGAACCGTTACCGCACGTGAAAATTATGCGACTTCTATGGCCGAAGCTGAATATGTGGAAATCACAATTGCCAAACGGAAATTGGCGCTTTCAGTAGCGCAATCTTATTACAGATTGTATGAAACAAGAGCAAAGCAAGAGGTACTTGACGAGAACATTCAACTATTAAAAACCTATGAGCGACTTGCCCTTACCTCGGTAGAAGTGGGCAAGGCATCTGCGGTAGATGTATTGCGGTTGCAGATTCGTCAAAATGAATTGCAGCAGCAAAAAGAGGTTTTGGAAGAGGAATTTAGCGCAGAACAAACAACATTTAATAATCTTCTCAATCGGGATGATAATAGCACGGTTGATATAGTTGCAATAATGGAAATCCCAGAGGATGACCCTATAAACGGCACGGAAGCTTTATCGCTCAATCCTGAACTGCTCAAGTACGATAAATTATATGAATCCATAGCACAATCAGAATTGCTCAATCAGCGTGAGAGCCTACCTATGGTTGGCTTTGGCGTGGATTACCTGCCAGTAACTGCACGTAATGATGTAATGTTCAGTGATAACGGAAAAGATATCTTGATGCCAATGGTTTCGGTTTCCATACCCATTTTTAACAATAGGTACAAGTCTATTACAAGGCAAAATGAGCTACGCCAGCAAGAAATCGAAACTCAAAAGGAGCAACGATTGAATGTTTTGGAATCCGCTTTCGCGAAAGCGTTATCCCAACGCAACCAAGCCCGAATTAAATTCAATACTCAGACTAAGAATTTAAAGCAGGCTAAAGATGCCGAGCAAATTCTAATCAAGAATTATGAAACGGGAACCATCGATTTTAACGATGTGCTTGATATACAGGAACTGCAATTAAAATTTCAAATGAATCAGATAGAATCTGTTCAGATGTATTACGTGCAACAATCCATCATAAATTATTTAATTCAATAGCAATGGTAAAAGATTTTTACATAAAAAATATGGTGTGCGACCGTTGCATCAAGGTGTTGAAGGATGAACTGAAAGCAAATCACATCAAGTTGCATCAGATTGAATTGGGTCGGTTACAGCTGGACATTGATGCCCTTGATTTGGACAAACTCGAAGCGGTATTGAAAGAAAACGGTTTTTCGCTCATCGATAGTACGGAAGATAAGTTGACCGAACGGGTAAAGGTTGAACTCATAAAAACGATGCAGGAACTACCGATTCAACTTGATAAAAAACTGTCCGAACATTTGGTGGATGCCTTGGGACACGAGTATTCAAAAATCAGCAAGGTATTCTCTTTTACGCAAGGTGTTACTATTGAAAAATATTTCATCAAACTAAAAATTGAAAAGGTAAAAGAACTCGTACAGGCTAACGAACACAATTTTACTGAAATGGCGCAACTGCTCGATTACAGTCACATCAACCATTTGAGCGGACAGTTTAAAAGCGAGACGGGAATGAGCCTTTCGACCTATAAATCCCAACAAAAGAATTTTAGGAATTCGTTGGACAAAATTATGTAGATAAGAACCAAAATTATGATACAAGCTGTTGATTTACAGCAGTAATTTCCCTTGGAAATTAAATGTTTAATTAAAAACAAAAATGATGAGAAACTCTGAATTAATTAGCGCCCTTGGCAATTGTATCAACCATTGTAACTATTGTGCAGATGCCTGTTTAGAAGAAGAAAATGTAAAAATGATGGTCAATTGTATTCGTACAGACCGCGTCTGTGCAGAAGTATGCAGCACTTTGGCTCAGGTGTTGGCAACCAAGTTTGAAGACGTAGATGATTTGGTACGCTACTGTCAAAAAGTTTGTAACGCTTGTGCAGATGAATGTTCACAGCACGACCACAAACACTGTCAAGATTGTGCAGAAGCCTGTAGAAAATGTGCTGAGGCCTGTGAAAGCTATTTAGCATAAAACAAAACTGATTTTACAGACCATACATTTAATTTAAAATAGCACTTATGAATTCAAAAATCTTAATTCTTTTGATGATTCTTGTATCATCAACTGCCATAGCACAGACCGAGCCTTCCGTAGAAGGCAATGTAGATAACCTGCCCGTAAGGGAATATACCCTTACTCTACGGGAGGAGCTCGTAAACAAAGCAGACAAGGAAGTTATGGGGATGACCATAAATGGCCAAATCCCCGGGCCAACACTCAATTTTAATGAGGGCGAATATGCCGTAATTTATGTCAAGAACGAGATGAGCGTGGAATCATCGATACATTGGCACGGCCTTCTGTTGCCAAATTTCTACGATGGCGTTCCCTATCTATCCACCCCACCTATCGAACCTGGCAAGACTTTAAAATACGAATTTGCTATTAAGCAAAATGGAACCTACTGGTATCATTCCCATACAATGCTACAGGAACAAAGTGGTATCTATGGTCCTTTTGTAATACAGCCCAAGGAAAAAACAGATTTAGAATATGATAAAGAGCTCGTGCTACTACTTTCAGATTGGACTAACGAAAAGCCAAGGGATGTACAACGATTTTTAAAGCGTGGCACAGAATGGTACAATATCAGAAAAGGGACGGCCACGCCACTTAACCAAGTAATTGCGAGAGGTGCTTTGGGTGCGCAGGTCGATTTTTGGAGGCAACGAATGGAAGGAGCCGATATTGCCGATATCTATTACCCAGCATTTCTTATCAATGGAGAAGAGAAAATTGAATATCCCGAATTTAAACCAGGAGAGAAAGTACGTCTGCGCATTATCGATGGTTCTGCATCAACCTCTTTTTGGATGACCTTTGGAGGGGAAGACCCATTGATGGTGGCAGCTGATGGAAAGGATGTAGTTCCCGTAAGAAAGAACAAGACTTTTATTGGTGTTGCAGAGACCTATGATTTTATCGTCACGATACCTGACAACGGAAAACTCGAATACAAGATTATGGCACAGGATGGTTCTGGCACAGCTACTGCCTATTTGGGCCAGGGAGAGGTGATAGCTGCACCAGATATACCAAGACCAGATAAAATTGCGATGATGCAGCAAATGGCGAAGATGAAAATGAAAATGGGAGCACCAGCATTAAAATTTAGACCAAGAAAGGATGAGCGCTACGAAATGAAGGAAAAGTGGGGAATGCAAAAGAGCGATATGACAATGGGAGAAATGGAAATGGAACAATCGGCTATGAAGGGAGGAGACAAGATGAAGAATATGTCTATGGAAAAGCCAAAGGATTCAATGCAGATGGACCATTCCAAAATGGGAAAAATGGATAAAAAAATGGATGATATGAAAATGGACGAACCGGATGGAATGCAGGGAATGAATATGTTTTCAGAATACAACTACGATTATCTTAAATCACCCGAGAAAACCAACTATGACCCCGACGTGCCTGTAACCGAAATTTTGTTGAACCTTACTGGAAATATGCAACGGTATATCTGGAGCTTGAACGGTGTACCTCTTTCTGAAGCGGACAAGATAAAGATAAAGGGAGATGAAGTAACCCGAATCACGTTCAATAACTTAACGATGATGCACCACCCGATGCACCTACACGGACATTTTTTTAGGGTCATCAACGAGAATGGGGAATACTCACCCCTAAAACACACGGTAAATGTACCGCCTATGCAGGAAATAACCATCGAGTTTTATGGTAATGAATATGGCGACTGGTTTTTTCACTGTCACATACTTTATCATATGATGGGAGGTATGGCTCGTATTGTGAGTTATGATACACCTCGCGACCCACGATTAGAAGAGTTTCCAGTATCTAAACTTATACACGAAACAGACCAATTTTATTCTTGGGGTATGGTAGATGCTGCATCACATATGACCACCTTGAACTTAGTAAGCTCAAACATCCGTAACCAGTTTTCACTGAGGGGCGAATATGGATGGAACAAGAATATGGAAGTAGAGGTAGCATATGACAGGTATCTATATGATTATTTGACCGTTTTTGGTGGTATAAATATTGAAAATGGAATGGAGGATAGCCTTGATGAAATAACAACTACAGCGATAGCAGGAATACGATACCTCACCCCTTACCTCTTTACACTTGATGTCCGTACGGACAGTAAGTTGCGCCCACAGATAAGTTTGAGTCGTGCCATCTCAATTTTTCCAAGAACCATCATATTTGGAATGTATGAATACCAAATGGATTTTGGTTGGGTAGATGACCTGCCACAAGGGGTTAATTTTAAAGAAGAGGTTACTTGGAGCGCAGGAGTAGAATATTTACTATCAAAGAATTTTTCACTAATGGGAAGCTACGACAACCGTTTTGGTGCAGGTGGTGGGCTTTCTCTAAGATTTTAAAAGTTCCTTGATTAACACCTTAACAATAAGTATTAAGATTAACGAACAATAATAAAATGATAGGAAGGGGTACTCATATGATGGGAAAATTGACAAAGGAGCGAAAACAACATATAGAGGGTAATCTTTCTTAAAACGATAATTATAAAAATTAAAGGTATGATGATATTTTGGTGGATAATAGGACTTGCCCTTTTGGGATGGTTAATATTTTTTATAGCCGGTAAAAGAAAAAAGTAATAACTCAATAATAGGGATACAGGAAGGTTCTGAAGTTTAACAGTATCGGATTTTTAAAACCAATGTATCGACCTAAAACAATAACGCTTTTCGATATTGTTTTTATAAAAAATAATTAAACAGTTGATTGTTGAATGTCTATTATAATCTGATGATATTTAGATGGAACCTACAGGTCATTTGTAAAAGTTTAAAGAGTAACAATTTAAAATAAGAATAATGAAAACACTAATGAAAACAACAATCGCAGCTTTTGCACTTATAGCATTTATTAGCTGCAAGGAAAAACAAACTGTAGAGATTAACACACCTGAAGAGGTAAAGACCGCAAAAGAAAACACTGCAGATGTGGCAGACCAAGGCTTTATAGACGGGATGACCGGGAAGGTATGGCACAATTACCTTGAAATCAAGATGGCGCTGGCAAAAAGCGATGAGAGTCAAGCAAAATCCATTAGCAAGGATATGGCAGCATCATTTGGTGAAGAACGAATGGAGATGAAACAGCTCGCACAACAAATGGCTGATGCTCAAGATATAGAAGAGGTCAGGGAACTTTTTGCACAGTTCACGGAAAAGGCGGGGCCTATGTTTGAAGATGCCTTATCTGAAGGAACCATATACAAAAAATACTGCCCAATGGCATTTAACAATGAAGGAGCCTATTGGTATGCAGATGTAAAAGAAATTACCAATCCCTATTTCGGAGAGAAAATGCTGAAGTGCGGGTCGGTCAAAAAAACCATTAATAAATAACCCTTAAATATATAATTATGAAAATGATGAAACAAAATGTAATGATTGCCGGACTGGCATTAGTTCTATTTAGTGCTACTGCCTGCAAAGACGGAAACAAAAACGAACCCACAGCGCCTATGAGTAATGAGATGCATCAAGAATCGATGGATGATATGATGGATGATAAACCAATGAATGAAGATGATGAAATAGCAATGAACAATGGTCAAGACGCAAAAGCAGAAGCTATTTTGACCGACTATTTTAAACTTAAGGACGCTTTGGTTAACGATGATAATGCCAAAGCCAAAGAACTTGAGGCAAGCCTCGCAACAACCTTAGGAAAGCTCGATATTTCAGAATACACCGATACGCAGCAATCAGATTTAAAGGACATCGTTGAGGATGCGGTAGAACACGCAGAGCACATTTCAGAAAGCGATATAGCACACCAGCGAGAGCACTTTAAAGTATTGAGCAAGGATGTAACAGATATGGTTGCTATTACGGGAACAGAAAACACCTTGTACCAACAGTTTTGCCCAATGTATGATGGCGGTAGCGCTTGGTTGAGCACGAGCAAGGACGTGAAGAATCCGTATTATGGTAGTAAAATGTTAACCTGCGGTAAAGTTCAGAAAGAAATCAACTAAATGAAGATTGTAAAAATCATAGCGGGAATTTTTTTGGTGGCGCTTGTGCTCATTCAGTTTATTCCAGTGGACTATAACCAAAACGATACCGTGCCCCAAACAGATTTTATGGTGGTGCATAAGGTTCCGGAGGCTATTCAGAAAAAGATACAGGTTTCCTGCTATGATTGTCACAGTAACAACACCCAATATCCTTGGTATAATCGAGTTCAACCAGTTGCTTGGTTTTTGGAAGACCACATTAAAGAAGGTAAGGCAGAGCTCAATTTCAACGAATGGGATTCATTGTCAAGTCGCAGAAAGACAAGTAAATTAAGGTCTATCATCAAGCAAATTGAAAGTGGTGAGATGCCCTTGGATTCATACACCTTAATTCATAGAGACGCCAAGTTCTCGAAAGAAGAAACGGAAGAAATCATCAATTGGGTAACACAATTAAAAGACAGTTTATAAATAACCTAAAAATTAGAATTATGAAAAAGATAAAAATGAGTATAGCAGCAATGCTATTGTTAACGGTTTCTTTTGCTTATGCACAGGAAAAAGATAAAATGGACCACAGCAATATGAAAATGGACCATAGTAAAATGATGGATACCAAGACTGATGCAAAGGCAGAAGTGATTTTAAATGACTATTTCAACCTAAAAGATGCCTTGGTGGCTGATGATACCAAAAAAGCGGCACAATTAGGCACTACATTAGTGGCTTCCTTAAAAGCATTTGACAGCAGTAACTATACAAAAGAACAACAAAGCGAGCTGGCAGATATTATAGAAGATGCCACCGAACACGCCGTGCATATTGCCGAAAGCGCCATAGACCACCAACGCGAACATTTTAAAACGTTAAGCAAGGATATCACGGATATGGTGGCCATTACTGGAACAAAAAATACACTGTACCAACAATTTTGCCCAATGTACGATGGTGGTACAGCTTGGTTGAGTACAAAAGAGGAAGTGCGTAATCCCTATTATGGTAGCCAGATGTTAAAATGCGGTAAAGTACAACGAGAAATAAACTAATTGAAAGTTTTAAAAATCATAGCGTGGATAGCATTAATTGCTTTTGTGGTCATTCAGTTCTTTCCGATGGATTATAACCAGAGTGAGACTTTACCGCAAACGGATTTTATGCTTGTCAATAAAGTACCTGCAACGGTCGAGAAATCGTTGCAGGTTTCCTGCTATGATTGCCATAGCAACTATACAAAGTACCCTTGGTACAATAAGGTACAACCCGTTGCTTGGTTTTTGGAAGACCACATTAAAGAAGGGAAAGCAGAATTGAATTTCAATGAATGGGACACCTATTCAGACAGAAGAAAGAACAGTAAACTGCGCTCTATCATTAAGCAGATAGAAAATGGCCAGATGCCCTTGGATAGCTACACGCTTATTCATAGGGATGCCATTTTATCAAAAGAGGAAAAGGAAGCAGTATTGAATTATATGAAAACTTTAAAAGATGATTTAGAGTAAAGTCCTGATACGGGAAGGGAATTTTTTCATTGATGGTTGGTTAGTTAGAACCCCTTCCCATCTCAGGCAAATATTAAGTCCTAATAAGAGAGAAGGCTCATATTTATGATTAGTTACATAACGCCTTTTCTCTTAATTAGGCACAATAAATTTATTGAAAAAGAAAAGTTGATTTGGTTAATAGTAGCCCGAATATGGAAGAGACGATGCATCAATTAGTGATGATGAAGCTCTTCCCTTTCGGGGCAAAATAGAGGATTATTGAAAAAGAGAAGTTTAGTGAAGATTACTTGATTTTGGGAGGTGAGCATTTCAGATTGATTTATTGGTTAATACCAGTTGGTCTCTCATTTTCAAGTATAGCCTAATAATTTCAGTTCCATAATTTCAAGCTGAAAAATAAATAAAGTTGATGAAGGATTGCTGCAATACAAATAATGGCAAAGCGCAAAATAAAAGTCCATTAAAGAAGTGGACTAACTATATAGTGTATACTATTATTGCTGTCATAGTTATAGGAGCATTGGTGTTGCAATTATCAGGTAAAAATTAATAACCGTAACAAATGAAAACAATAAAAATCTTTTCAATTATTTTGGTCATTGCCTTTTCAGGCAGTTTCACCAATGTTTTTGCCCTAAATGAAAAACGAAACGATTCAGATAAAATTGAATTATCGACTAACATAACATCAATTGCACAATCGGATGACGTAAAAGCAGATTTTGATGCGTTTCCCAACCTGCATCCTATGGTGGTACATTTTCCTATCGTACTGCTCATTATTGCAGTTCTCTTGCAGCTCATACAGCTTTTTACATTGAATCGAACAATGGATTGGGTTATCCTTTTAATGGTAGGGGCAGGGTTTATAGGCGCATATGTAGCCAGCACTTTGGTGCATCCGCACACTGCAGAATTGACCGAAATAGCCCAAAGAATATTAGACCAACACGATAAATATGCGGAATGGACACTGTGGTCCAGCGCTCTTGCTGCGATTTTAAAAATAGTAAGTCTGTTCTGGGTCAAATTAAAGCGCGGTTTCGAAATAGCGGTTTTTTTGGTTATGGCATTTTCGGCATATTCGGTTTCTGAAGCGGGACATTATGGTTCGCAGCTGGTATATATAGAAGGAGTTGGTCCACAAGGAAAATATATCGAGATTGAAAATGAAGAAAGCCAAGGCGAAAGTAACGAACATTCACATTAAACAATACCAATGAGAAGAGGATTTATTGTTACGAGCATCATCTTGATTTTGGCATTAGCTGCCATAATCATTCTATACCCACTTTTGTGGTGGTTGGCTTTGATACTACTTCCAATCCTCGTTTTGGGTCTAATAGATTATTTTCAAAAATCCAACAATATAAGACGTACCTATCCTTTGCTGGGAAGAATTACCAATCTATTGGAAAAACAACGTCACGTCGTTCAAGAAACGGTTTTATTGAATAGAACAGAGGGAAAACCTTTCAATTGGATACAGAAAGAAATTGTTTATAAACGTGCCGAGGACGCGGTCAAAAACCAACCCTTTGGAACGCAGATTCCGTATGACGAAGTTGGTCGCGAATGGTTTACCCATTCCACGTATCCTGCAAAGGAAATCAAAGATGATTTTAGGGTTACCATAGGGAGTTCAAAATGCTCAAAACCCTATTCAGCGAGTATTCTAAATCTGGCAGGGATGAGCTATGGTTCCATAAGCAAAAATGCGACCCTTGCCTTTAATGGCGGTGCAAAAATCGCAGGCTTTGCCCAAAATACTGGCGAAGGTGGATTTACGCCCTATCATCAGGAATATGGAGCCGATGTTATTTTTCAGTTTGGTACTGGATATTTTGGATGTAGAACAGAAGAAGGGGATTTCGACCCTAAAAAATTTGCTGAAATCGCATCCAATGAGGTGGTCAAAATGATTGAGATAAAAGTCTCACAAGGTGCAAAACCCGGTTTTGGGGCCATTCTTCCTGCCAAAAAAAATACCGAGGAAATCGCAAAGTACAGGGACGTAGAAAAAGGAACCGAAATTCTATCGCCACCACATCACGCCGCATTTAGCAATGATTCGGAAATGATTGCCTTTATACAAGAATTACGAAAACTTTCTGGAGGAAAGCCCATAGGGATTAAAATGTGCATCGGGCAGAAAGACGAATTCGAACGAATGGTTCGCACTTTTGCTGAAAAGAAAAACTATCCAGATTTTATAGCCATAGACGGTGCAGAGGGTGGTTCCGGTGCTGCACATATGGAATCGCTACATTGGGCCGGGCTTCCCATAATCGAAGCGATACATTTTGCAAACGGCATCCTTAAAAAGTATGGATTGCGCGATGAAATAAAGGTAATGGCGGCAGGAAAAATAATATCGGCTTTTGATATCTATAGAATGTTGGCACTCGGCGCAGATACTTGTTATAGCGCAAGAGGGATGATGTTTGCCTTGGGCTGCGTACAATCCTTAAAATGCAATCTGGATACCTGCCCTACGGGAATCACCACAATGGAACCTTCAAGGGTCGCATCATTGGTAGTAGAAGATAAAAAGACCAAAGTAGCCAACTACCATAAAAACACCATTGAAGCTTTTAAGGAGCTGCTAAAATCAATGGGGATTGAAAATAGAAGAAGTATCGACAAAAAGTATATAATAAGAAGAATAAATGAGAACGATACAAAGACGTATGATGAGATTTTTATAGATAACAAATAAGAATGGATAAAGAAAAAGACATAGAAACCACAAGGGCGTTTTATGGGCAGCTTTTCAACAGCTCAAGGTATGTTCTATTGGTGCTGCTTATTGCTTCAGTAATCGAACTGTTTGCTCTACCAACTTTGGAAGAGTCTTATGCTATAATTATCCTTCTGGCCCTAACATTACTAAAGATAGGATTCATTATAGCCTTGTCCTTTAACCAACTAATGAAGATAATTGGTCAAAGCCATCTATTGAGCCACGTACTGGTTTTGTTCGGATACCTGATTGTGTTGATAGTTTTCTCGTTTGCAATAGATTACACAGCGTTGCAGTTTGTGGATGCTATTCATTTTAAAATGAACAACAGTATTGGCAATGATGGACTGTCGGTATTTTTTGATTTATCCTATTTCAGTTTGATAACATTCTCATCAGTAGGATATGGTGATATAGTGCCCATTTCCCTACCTGCAAAAACCTTGGTGGTACTTGAAGTGGCACTGCGGTTTTTCGTCCTTGTCTTTGGTATAGCAAATGTGAATAGAATTCGGGTAAATAAATAACCCTTAAAACTTAAAGAATGAAAACAATAAAATTAACTACGGTGGTAATGTTGCTCATAATAGCGACAAGCCCACTATTTGGACAAGATGCAAACACGGAAAAAGAAGCAGTGCTTACAGTAATGAAAACCTATAAGGGTGCCCTACAAAACCTTACGACCGATGGAACTTTCGAATTATTTACCGAGAATTCCGAGGTTTTTGAATCGGGAGGTGTCGAGGGTACGTACAGCCACTATATAGAGCATCATTTAGGACCGGAATTAGGTCATTTTGAAAAATTTGAATTTACAGATTATGAAATCAATGTAAAGGTAGATGTGCCCTACGCCTTTACTACCGAAACGTATATATATACAATTGTCCTTAATCCGGACGATAAGGGAAATAACCGGACTATAAAGAAAAAAGGGGTAGCAACGTCAATCCTTGAAAAAATAGATGGAAAATGGAAGATTACAAAAATGCATTCGTCTTCCAGAAACGTGAAATAAATTGAATATATGACTGATTTCCTAAAACAATGGGGCGAAGCCGCCTATACGACTACCGGATTTTTCTGGATGGCGCTTTGGGCATTCATTTTGGGTTATATCATCAGTAGTATGATACAGATTTTCGTGACCGAAAAGAAGATGCAAAAAACAATGGGCGAAAACGAAGGCAAAAGTGTGCTTTTGGGCACGTTTTTCGGCTTTATAAGTAGCTCGTGCAGTTTTTCTGCTTTGGCAGGTACAAAATCCATTTTTAAGAAAGGGGCAAGTTTTGTGTCTTCCATTGCCTTTCTGTTGGCATCGACCAATCTCGTCATAGAATTGGGGATTATCATTTCCATCTTTTTGGGTTGGCAGTTCGTGGTGGGCGAATATGTAGGTGGTATTCTCTTGATTGGTATTTCGTGGATTCTTATACGACTCATCAATCCTAAAAAACTCATCGAAAAAGCCCGTAAGAATCTCGAAAATGAAGATGATGATGAGATGGACGGTTCCAAAGATTGGAAGAAACAAATCAAGAACGAAGACAGTTGGGCGCGTGTTGCCAAAAAATATAAGATGGAATGGCAAATGGTCTGGAAGGATGTAACCGTAGGTTTTACCGTTGCGGGTATTACAGCGGCTTTTGTGCCAGATTCGTTCTTTCAGACCTTATTTATCAATAGCGGTCAAGGCAATACAGATTTTACTTTTCTCGAAATTCTGGAACATATCGTGGTCGGTCCAGTTGCCGCATTTTTGACTTTTATCGGTTCAATGGGTAACATTCCGTTAGCAGCGTTACTATTCGGAAAAGGCGTGAGTTTTGCTGGCGTAATGGCCTTTATTTTTAGCGATTTGGTGGTTTTTCCAGTACTGAGAATCAATGCAAAGTATTATGGTTGGAAAATGTCATTGTTTATCACGTTTTTATTGTTTACAGCATTAATTGGTACGGCATTGGCACTTCATTATGGATTTGATTTATTGAATATGCTACCAGATTCATCACAAGTGAAGATTCAGGATAGCGAATTTTTCAAGATTGATTATACCTTTTTCTTGAACGTTGCTTTTCTCATCATTTCGGCCTATCTCGTTTATCTGGGTTTTTTCAAGAAAAAAGATGTAGAACATTCAATGAGCGAGATGGCACCCAAAAGCCCTTTACTCGAAAAGATTTTAAAATATGCAGCCTTCATCTGTTATATATGGCTCGCTGGAGGACTGATTGTAAAATTTTTAGTGAACTAAAATTAGTGGCTATGAAAACATTCGATATCCTTTCCCAAACAATGATCCACTTGCAAGAGCAAGGTTATACTTATGATTTTAATTTATGTTCGGGACACATTGAATGTAATGCGCTAAAGCTAAAATTACATCCAGAGGATTTCGATGTAGATGAGATGCATCGTTATGAAGGAATGAGCAGTACCGATGACAACAGCGTTCTCTACGCTATTTCATCAAAAAATGGAATTAAAGGATTATTGGTCGATGCCTATGGCGTCTATGCAGAGAATATTTCTGAAGCAATGCGAAAAAAATTAAGATAAAATGAAACATACCTATCACATTCACGGAATGACCTGCAAAGGTTGCCAGAATCACGTCGAAAAAACCCTTTCCAATATAGAGGGAGTAACCAGTGCATCGGTCAATTTGGAAAAAGCAGAAGCCACCATCGAAATGGAATCTCACATTCCTATCGAGACTTTTCAAAAGGTATTAAATGATGACGGCGGTACGTATTCTATCCACAAACCGGGCGAGCATCATCATAAAGATGATTCCGCTTCCGCGAAAGCGAAAAAAACACAACCCAAAGGCAAAGGGACAGGAACCTTCTACTGTCCAATGCATTGCGAAGGAGATAAAACCTACGACAAGCCAGGCGACTGTCCTGTCTGCGGAATGGATTTAGTCGAGGAACAAAATTTAACCGCCACCACTTCCGAGCAATGGACCTGCCCTATGCACCCTGAAGTTGTTAAAGACGGACCTGGAGACTGCCCTATTTGTGGGATGGACCTGGTGCCGATGGAACCAGACCTATCGGCAGAAGAAAAGACCTATAAAAAATTGCTCAAAAAGTTCTGGATAGCAGTCTCTTTTACATTGCCTATATTTTTCATAGCAATGTCAGAAATGCTGTCAAACAATCCCTTGGAAAGTATTCTCGAAATAAAATACTGGAACTGGATTCAGTTTGTGCTTTCCCTTCCCGTTGTTTTCTATGCCACGTGGATGTTTTTTGAACGTGCGTATCGCAGTATAGTCACCTGGAATCTAAATATGTTTACGCTCATTGGGATAGGTACCGGAGTGGCTTGGGTTTTTAGTGTTTTCGGGATGCTGTTTCCGCAGCTTTTCCCCCAAGACTTTTTAACCGAATCAGGAACTGTATTTGTTTATTTTGAGGCGACCACAGTTATTTTAACGCTGGTGCTACTCGGACAGGTACTTGAGGCCCGTGCGCACAGTAAGACCAATTCTGCGGTCAAGGAACTCTTAAAACTTGCGCCCAATAAAGCTATTAAGGTAGTCGATGGAAATGAAGAAGAAGTTTCCATCGACCAGATAGAGAAAGGAGATATACTACGAGTAAAACCAGGAGATAAAATTCCTGTTGATGGCAAAATTACCGAAGGAGAAACTACTGTAGATGAATCGATGATTTCGGGAGAGCCCATTCCAGTTAATAAATCTGTAGATGACAAAGTAAGTAGCGGTACCATAAACGGCAACCAGTCGTTCTTGATGGAGGCCGAAAAAGTAGGTAGCGACACATTACTTTCCCAAATCATCAAAATGGTAAATGATGCCAGTCGCAGTCGTGCCCCTATCCAGAAATTGGCCGATACGGTTTCAGGCTATTTTGTGCCAATAGTCATATTTATTGCGGTCATAACCTTTATCGTTTGGGCAATCTGGGGTCCGGAACCCGCTTATGTCTATGGGTTTGTGAATGCCATTGCCGTATTGATTATCGCCTGTCCGTGTGCATTAGGATTGGCAACACCGATGTCCGTTATGGTGGGTGTTGGTAAAGGCGCTCAGAATGGCGTACTTATCAAGAATGCCGAAGCCCTTGAAAAAATGGACAAGGTAGATACCCTTATTGTTGATAAGACCGGAACAATTACCGAGGGAAAACCCACGGTGGAGAAGGTAGGTTCTTTTGATGATAAACAATTTAGCGAAAGCGAAATTCTACATTTTATTGCATCTCTAAACAGTTCCAGCGAGCATCCATTGGCCGAAGCTACTGTGAAATACGGAAAGCAGCAGAATGTTGAACTATCAAAAACCGAAAATTTCAGCGCAATAACGGGAAAAGGCGTAGAAGGTACTGTTGATGGCAAGAAGCTCGATTTAGGAAACGATAGGATGATGGAATATGCCAAGGCTACTATTTCATCTGCTATGAAAGATGAAGCACAATCCTTTCAAAAACAAGGGAAAACCGTTTCGTATTTAGCTATTGATGGTAAGGTTTCAGGCTATGTCGTGATAGGCGACAAAATCAAGAAAACAAGCGCCAAGGCCATCAAGGAATTACAGGACAAGGGGATTGCCGTGATAATGCTCACGGGCGATAACCACGATACAGCACAGGCCGTAGCATCAGAGCTAAACCTTGCTGACTTTAAAGCCAGTATGTTACCTGAAAATAAGTTGCAGGAAGTTGAAAAATTGCAGAATGAAGGGAAGGTGGTCGCAATGGCAGGTGATGGCATCAATGATGCACCAGCACTGGCAAAAAGTAATGTGGGAATCGCTATGGGGACAGGTACAGATGTAGCCATAGAAAGTGCGATGATAACCTTGGTAAAAGGTGATTTGCACGGTATCGTAAAAGCTAAAAATTTAAGCCATATGGTTATGCGAAATATCAAGCAGAATCTCTTTTTCGCTTTCATCTATAATACCTTAGGTGTGCCCATTGCGGCTGGAGTCCTATTTCCGTTTTTCGGTTTGTTATTATCACCTATGATTGCAGCTTTGGCAATGAGTTTTAGTTCCGTATCGGTTATTACAAATGCCTTACGATTACGTACCAAAAAAATCGATAGCTAATGGTCAATAGAAAAACAGCAAAATGGATTCGAAAAGCCCACCGCTACTTGGGTATCTTCCTGGGTATTCAGTTCCTGATGTGGACGATTAGCGGGATGTATTTTAGCTGGACGGATATTGACGAGATACACGGCGACCATTTCAAAAAAGAGATTCCTGAACAAACTGCATTTTCAGGTTTGGTGGGAAGTTCTCAACTAAATATTCAGGAACCGATTAAGTCATTAGAATTACTTGAAATAGCGGATGCGCCCTATTATTGGATTAATGAGACTGTGCTTTATAATGCACTTACAGGAACAAAGAAAGACGAGCTCACAGAACAAGAAGCAATCAAAGTGTCAGAACGCTATATGTTGGCAGATTTAGAATTTGACCAAATACGAAGAATTGAATCTGTTGGCGACCACCACGAGTACCGCGGACGACCATTACCTGCTTATGAGATTTCATATAAAACCGATGAAAATCTAAAAGCCTACGTGGCGATTGAGAATGGCGCTTTCCAAACCGTACGTCATCGCGATTGGCGCTGGTTCGATTTTTTATGGATGACCCACACAATGGATTATCAGGGAAGGGATAACTTCAACACTATTGTTTTAAGAGCTTTTTCACTGTTAGGCTTGATAACAGTATTGAGTGGCTTTATCCTTTGGTATATTTCATCACCAACTCTTAGAAAATTAATTAAAAACAATCGTAAATAAGTAACATTAAAATCAACTATTATGGAAAATTCAATGGAAAACAAAAAGAAAAATCAATACACAAAATTTGTAGGAATGCTCGCTGCATCCTTCGTGGCTATGTACATCACAATGTACCTAAACACTTATGAGTGGGACCACGTATGGTTTAGCCTAACCCGCTTTTATATGGTCTGTTTAGGGATTGCAGCGATGGCCATTATTATGTTTGTTGCAATGCGCGGGATGTACAAAAACAAGAAAAAGAATATCGCAATTGTTTTAGGAAGTATAGTATTGTTTGTAAGTGCTTTGACCTTGGTGCGTGAACAAAAATCAACTGTGGGCGATGTGCTCTGGATGAAAGCAATGATACCGCACCATTCAATAGCAATTTTAACAAGTAAAAGAGCAGATATCAAAGACCCTGAAGCTAAAAAATTGGCAGAAGAAATTATTGAGGCACAATTACGGGAAATCGCACAGATGAAAAAAATAATTTACAGATTAGAAAACGAAAAAGAGGAATAGTACGAGTACTAATTTCTATAAAATTATTATTATGAAAAAGAACATTAATTATATAAGTATTGCAGTTATCGCAGGCTTATTGGCAGGATATCTCATATTCGGAAATTCAGGAACAGAACAAAATGCTGTTAAGGATTTATCCGATATGTCAGATACCCACGACCATTCCGGCGAGTCGGAAAACCAAATGTGGACCTGCTCAATGCATCCACAAATTATGCAACCCGAACCTGGCGACTGCCCTATATGTGGAATGGACTTGATACCTGCTGAATCTGGTGCAGATGGTCTTGCAATGAATGAGATTAAAATGACAGAGAACGCAATGGCGCTGGCCAACATTCAAACTACTATTGTGGGTAATGGCTCTATGTCAGAAGATGATGGAATGATTTCGCTTTCGGGCAAAATCGATACCAACGAAGAAAACAATGCCGTACAAGCAAGCTATTTTGATGGGCGTATCGAACGTTTGAATGTCAATTATGAAGGCCAAAAAGTAAATCGTGGTCAAACATTGGCCACCATTTATGCACCAAATTTGGTCGCTGCACAGCAAGAATTGCTCACAACAGCTTCACTAAAAGAATCGCAGCCTGAACTGTATAAAGCAGTGCGCAACAAATTGAAAAATTGGAAGCTTTCCGATAACCAGATTGATGCCATAGAATCCTCTGGAAACGTGCGCGATAATTTCCCTGTATATGCCACCGTTTCAGGAACGGTTTCAGAAGTGATGGCACGTGAAGGGGACTATGTAAAACAAGGTCAGCCCATTTTGAAGGTAAGCAATTTGAATTCGGTTTGGGCAGAATTTGATGCCTATGAAAATCAAATTTCAGATTTAAAAGTAGGTCAGAAAATAAAGGTAGTAACCAATGCCTACGCCAATAAAGAATTTGACGCCACTGTTTCGTTTATTGACCCCATACTCAACAATGCGACGAGAACGGTTACCGTTAGAGCAACACTTAAAAATACAGATGACCTCTTTAAACCAGGAATGTTTGTAACGGGTAAACTCAAAGGGGAAATGATGATGACCAACGAAGTTATAACAGTTCCTGCAAGTGCCGTAATGTGGACAGGCGAACGCTCATTGGTCTATATAAAAACCAATCCCAACGAACCCGTTTTTGAAATGCGTGAAGTAACCATCGGAAACCGAAATGGCGAAAATTATGCTGTAACAGAGGGCTTACAAAATGGCGATGAGATTGTGACCAACGGAACCTTTACAGTAGATGCAGCAGCACAGCTACAAGGCAAAAATTCAATGATGAATCAAGAAAAGAAAGAGGATGCTATGATGCCAATGTCTGAAATGAATATGGAATTTTCAGAGAATTTTCAGAAGCAATTTAAAAAGGCGCTCAAGCCTTATTTACAGATGAAAGATGCTTTGGTAGCGAGCGATGCAAATCAGGTTTCCGCTTTCGCGAAAGCGACATCAACAGCCTTAAAATCCGCAGATATTAAAAGCCTCGGTAGTATGGAACAATCACATATCAAGAAAAGCATCGAAATGCTCGATGCCATCGCGGAAAATGACATTCTGGAAAATCAACGTGACCATTTCGTGATATTAAATGAAAATATGGTGCCCATTGCGATGAGTGTAAATGGAACCGATGCGATGCTATACGTTCAGAAATGCCCAATGGCAAATAATAATAAAGGCGCGGTCTGGCTAAGTGTTGAAAAGGACATACGCAACCCCTATTATGGCGATGCGATGCTCACGTGTGGTAGTGTGATTGAGGAAATTAAGTAGTTTTATTCCTTTAGTATTTTAAGAAGCTAAATACCGAAAACCTTTAAGATACTTTTCAATTTTTTTATAACCCCTTTCGATAGAGAGGGGTTTATTATCATACAATATTCCCGAAAGTTAAACTCGTAAAATACTTCCATCAAAAGACTACGGCATAAAGCCATCGCTTCTGCCACTACTCATTTATTCCGTTTCCTTTTGAGCCAAGATTTTATCTTC
>CESL01101518.1_pt1 | contig 24897 bp, 26 predicted proteins | sample 531221 | NCBI WGS metagenome assembly CESL01 (sample SAMEA2622197, study PRJEB7988) | marine metagenome | biome: marine biome (ENVO:00000447); feature: mesopelagic zone (ENVO:00000213) & marine oxygen minimum zone (ENVO:01000065); material: "saline water (ENVO:00002010), including plankton...
GAAAAGGAATAGCAAGAGGGTAACGGGCTGCGCCGCGTTACATATTCCATTTTCGTTTTAATCCATTGATTTTTAATTACTTAAAAACAAACAGGATTTAAAAATTCCAACAATTTGCGTCAAATGGTCTTGGAACACCAGTAAATAGGGATGGATTTACGTCAAATTTTTTAAAAAGCGGAAGGAAATGGATTCATTCATCACTATCAGGTTCAAAAGAAAAACTGCCAAGCGGTTTCAGGAATTTTCCAAAATGCACTTTAAAACACACACCGAAGCGATGGAAAACATCCTTGATTTTTTCCTCTATAACGAGATTTCCCCAAAGGAAAAGTTAGGACCAACCGGACGTACTATCGAAGCTAAATTGCTCAAAAGAATCAATGCGGTCATCGCCATAATGCGTGATGTCGAAAAGACCCAAACCAAGCCTACGGTCGCAATGTTGCAATCCCTTTTTGTGATGGAAGAACCCAACAAAAAACCATTGATAGTTGAAAAGAAATATGCCGAAGAAAAGAAAGAAGTACGCTTTCGCGAAAGGCGAAACATTAAGAATGAACTATAATTTTTTCAGCTATGTATATCACAATAACACCTCAAAAAATGGGCGGTAACTTTTCTAAAAGTTCAGCAGATTTTGTTGGGTATTTAGAGAAAGAAAATCAAGGTCTGGAACAACAGGATATGGAACATTTTTTCAATCAATACGGCGATGAGATTTCTGCTGAGGAAGTCATTAAGGAAATCGATGGGAATACCGCAAAACTGGAAAAACACGAACCAAGATTCTATTCAATTACCGTTAGTCCTTCAAAATATGAATTGCAAAAACTTCAGAACAGTAGCGAAGATTTAAAAAAATATACTCGTGAGCTGATGAAAGATTATGTGGCTTCATTCAATAGGGAAATCAAAGGGCGACCGGTTAACATCGATGACATAAAGTACTATGCAAAAATAGAGCACCAACGTACCTTCAAGGGGACAGATTTTCAGGTAAAAGAGAACCAACCGTACGCCACCAAAATTCTTCAGCTCAAAACGGAAATCCGAAATATTCAAGAAGGACGAGCTGAAGGGAATATTAAAAGGATGAAAAAGGAAATCGCCAAACTGGAACGCCAAGCGCCACATCAGCAAAATGGAAAACGGATTGTCCAGGGAATGCGAAAAGATGGAAATCAGAGCCACATCCATATCATCGTGAGTCGTAAGGATGCGTCCAACAGATTCAGCTTATCGCCTGGAAGCAAATACAAAGCATCCGATGTGAAGTTGAATGGGGAAACTGTAAAACGGGGATTTGACCGAGATAAATTCTTTAAGAATGCAGAAAAAACATTCGATAAGACATTTGGCTACAAGCGAAACTTTGCTGAGACCTACAAGGCACGAAAGGATTTTGTAAAAAATCCCAATCTCTATTTCGCTGCCTTGATGAAATTGCCAGTTAATGAAAAAGCCTTGGCTTTTAAAATGATAGCAAAAACAGGACTGCCGATAGTGCCAAATATTCCAGTTAGTCAGACACAAATCGCACTTCGGATTCTTAAACGGTTAAGACGTGGTGCCGAAGTGGCCATCAAATCAAGTTCCATAGGAATCTAATTGGGATGCAAATAGATGACCTCATAACGACACTTTCAATTATTGGTTTGGCCAGTACCGTTTTCTATGCGATGTTTTGGGTAAGCCGGTATGCGTTTATCATTAATTTTCTCGTGCTTGGTGCGATGGTATTTTATTTGAAGGAGGACAACGCATTGAATCTTATTGCCCTTTATCTGGTTTGCCCTCTCATATTAATTAATATAGGAATGTATGTGTTCCTGCATAAAACTGACAGGTCGATGAATGGCGATAGCAAATATCAGGTCAACTTTTCGACGACCAAGGGCAATTTCAAATTGGACAACATCAAACGAGGCGCATCCATCATTGGTTCTGCCGGAAGTGGAAAGACCGAAAGTGTTGTCTATGGATTTTTGAAACACTTCCGGAAAGAGAACTTTTGTGGAATTATCCACGATTACAAGGATTTTGAATTGACCGAAATGGCATATCCACTTTTCAAGGAAAGCGGTATCCCGTTTAAGGTTATTTCCTTTGATAAAATCATCCATAGGGTAAATCCTATTGCGCCACGCTATTTAGAGAACGAGGAAAGCGTAAACGAGGTGTCAAGGGTATTGATAGAAAACCTTTTAGAACAACGAGAAAGTGGCACGACTGGCACAACAAAATTTTTCAATGATGCAGCTGAAGGTTTGATTGGTGGGTTGATTTGGAAACTGAAAACCACCTATCCACAATTCTGTACACTTCCTCATTTAATTGCTATTTACCAATATCTGGACACGGACAGCCTTATCCAGTTCTTGGAAACCAACACCACGTCAAGGGCAATGGCAGATGCTTTTATAAGCGGCAAGGATTCGGATAGGCAAACGGCAGGCGTAAAAAGTACCTTGGCCAATGCGCTTAAAAGAATTAGTACACAAAGGATTTTTATGGCGTTGTCCGCAGATGAAGTGCCTCTCAATATAAACAATGAGAAAAATCCAGCGGTCATTTCAATAGTCAATAACCCAAAATTTGAAACGTCTTATTCGCCGGTAATCGCCACCATTATCCACACCATCACAAAACAGATGAGTGTGCGTAGTTCAAAACCATCTTTTCTGCTGATGGAAGAAGCGCCAACGATTCGTTTACTGAATATGCACCGAATTCCGGCAACGTTGCGCAGTTATGATATTGCTACTATTTACGTAATGCAAGACAAAATCCAGAACGATATGATGTATGGCGACAAGGCAAGCAAGGCTATATTGAGCAATTTATCCTATCAGTTTTTCGGAAAGGTCAATGACCCGGACACTGCCAAATATTACGAACGCTTTTTTGAAATTATCAAGGATCCAACCAAAAGTATAAGTCGTGGACATAACCTTGACTTTGACACCCGAATTACCACGGGCGAAAAGGAAATCCCAAAGATTAGAGCGGAAGTGTTTTTTAGATTAAAGCAGGGCGAATTTATTACCTATGCGGATGGGAAGGATAAGAAAGTGCAGTTCAAACTATCGAAAATCAACAGGCAACTTCCAGAAGTAGCTAAGCAATATTCAAGTGCTGATATGAATGCTAATTTTGAGCGGGTTTATGATGAGGTGAGGTCAATTTTTAGTTAATAAATCTTCAAAATTAAACTATAGTTGTCATTATGTAAATAATAGTTTACATTTGGTGTTATAAATAGCAGTCTTAGCGCAATGAAAAACACCATTAGGGTTGAGCGAGCAAAACTTGAGATATCACAACAGGAACTTGCCGAGAAAGTAGAAGTGTCAAGACAAACTATCCATTCTATTGAAAGGGGCAAAAAAACACCTTCTGTTGAATTAGCTATAAGAATGGCGCGCTACTTTAAGATTCCTGTAGAAGAACTGTTTATAATAGAATAATCTTTTAAATACTTTTTTATGAATTATAAATTAAGATTTGAAGATCCAAAAGTTGTTGAAGAAACCACTCTGCTAAATAGAATAAATGAGCAGATTGTCGGCCTTCCGAATTCCAATGCGGATTTAATGTTTGGAATAAAATGGGGAGCATATGAAAAACTATTTACACCTGCATACTGGAAGGTTCAGTATTTAATGTATACTGAAAATGACAAATTCGATATTGAATACCGATTTGGAGATAATATCTACGAAGAAGTAGTGGCTTGTTTGCTTGGTGGATTCGGGCTGAAATCTGAAGTAGGGTTAGCAGCGTTTGACCGTTTGAGGAGAAAAAATCTAATCAGAAGTGGAACTAAATATGAAGACATTATTTCCTGCTTAGAAAAGCCCTTTGAATTAAATGGGAAGAAGATTCGATATCGTTTTCCAAACCAGAAATCTAAGTATATCACACAATTTCTAAATAGAAATGACTTAGATAATATTCCATTATTTGATGACATTGAATTGCGGGATTGGTTGTTATCAATTAACGGTATTGGCCCTAAAACCGCAGCTTGGGTCACGAGAAATTATCTTAATAGTGAAAATGTAGCTATAATAGACATCCATATCTATCGAGCTTTGCTAATAATGGGTCTCTATAAACAATCTTATTCCGTTCAAAAAGATTATGTTAAATTAGAGCATATTTTCTTGAAATTTTGTGGAGAATTAGATGTTCTGCCTTCAAGAATGGATGCTTTAATCTGGTTGCAGATGAAGCAAGCAAATCGAAACGTTTTAAAATTAATAAATCAGTAATCATATGTCAGGAAGTTCAGGAGGTGGAGGAATTCCATCTATTAATCGCCCCAATCAGAATGAAAATTGTGAAGGCCTAATCATTAATACCAATTTAGCTTCACCACAGCCCGAAGTTGTATCAAGTTTGAATCAAGGGGATTTTCTTGAAATCACTATAGCTTCAGATCAAGGTCCTATACAGGCTTTTGATGCTGAGGGCAATTTAGCTGGAAATATTATTTCAAGAGAACAGGTAAAGCTACTTAACTGTATAATTTCTGGTACTGAATATACGGCAGAAGTAATTTCTATATCTGGAGGCCAATGTAAGATTCAAATACGACCAATATGATTGTAGTTGGGGGTACTTATACCGAGATTTGCTTTGAACCCATATGGGAGAATATCTACGGTTCGGGTTTTCGTGCAGTTGATTTAATTTTACAAAATAGTGATTTTGAATCTGTTGAATTTCATACTTGTGGTGATGAAGAAATAAAGGCGCATTTGGGCTATTTTCAAAGGCTAAATCCGAGTCTAAGAAACAATATCACTGACATTTCTAAAAGTCCTGAGTTTCATTACGATTATCCACTACGAACCCCTATGATAGTTCCAAGGTCTGATCTATTTAGTGAAAACAAACCAGAATTAAATGTTGAGGGAAAAAACATCCTCTTTTTTGGCTTATTAGAAGCTTCAGTTTCAGTAAAAGGTAGCAAGGTTGTTTATGATCCCCAATCACCCGCAAATCCAATCTCTTTTTCAGATACAGGTTCTATTGCAGATGATCTCATTACCATTATAAATATTGGTGAAGCGAAAAAGTTAACTGGTCTATTGGATTTAGGAGATATAGTTGATTACTTTTTTGATTCCGAAAAGTGTTCCGCAATTATAATAAAAATGGGCGCGAAAGGAGCCCTTTTATTTCAACCAGCAAAAAAAGAGCCTGTAAGAATACCAGTATTCAAAACGAATTCCGTTTGGACGATTGGTTCAGGAGACGTGTTTTCCGCTTTTTTTGCTATGAATTGGTTTAAAGGTCGAGATATTGAATCGAGTGCGATATTAGCGAGCAAGGCTACAGCATTATACTGTGATTCTAAAGATCTTTCAATTGTTGATAGACTTAAAAACTTTTCATTTGAAAAATTAGTGATAGATAAAGTGCCAAATGGACAAATTTACCTTGCAGGTCCATTTTTCACGTTTAGTGAAAGATGGTTGATTAATGAGGTATGGAATACTTTCAAGTCTATTGGTTTAAAAGTGTTTTCACCTTTTCACGATGTCGGTCACGGAAAAGCGAAAGATGTCGTCGATAAAGATTTACAAGGTTTGGATGAATCGGAGATTGTTTTCGCAGTAATAGATGGGCTGGATTCAGGAACTCTATTTGAGGTGGGTTACGCGATCTGCCAAAAAAAGAAGGTGATCGCATTTGTTCAAAAGGAGGGTGAAGAATCTATAAAAATGTTAGAAGGCACTCACTGCATAATAGAAAGAGATTTTACAACAGCTATTTATAAACTTTACTGGGAACTTGCAAAAAAATAACTCGGCAATATTACTATCAGGTGGAATGGACTCAATTGCTCTCGCCTATTTAAAAAGACCTAAATATGCCTTTACATTAGACTATGGTCAAAAAGCTGCATTGGCAGAAATTAATGCAGCAAGACAGGTGTCTAAAGAATTGTCAATAGACCATCACATAATTAGGGTAGACTGCGGGAGTTTAGGTTCAGGAGATATGAGCAGTAAACCTTCAATATCGATGTCCCCAGTTTCCGAATGGTGGCCCTACAGGAATCAATTATTAGTCACCTTAGCCTGTATGAAAGGCGTTGTTCTGGGAATTAACGAATTAATTGTAGGTTCTGTTAAGACTGATGATGCTCATAAGGATGGAACAATGGAGTTTTACAGTTACTTATCAACTCTTGTTCAGTATCAAGAAGGAGCAATAAAAATTAGTTGCCCTGCTATAGATTTAACCACGATAGAATTAATACGTAAATCTAAATTGCCTGAGTCGTTATTACTATGGGCTCATTCTTGTCACACCTCAAACGAACCCTGTATGAATTGCAATGGCTGTAAAAAGTACTTGTTTACTCTACAATCGCTTAACTTGGATTGATGGAAAATCCAAAACCTAAAAAAACAATTCAAGAGTTTGTCCCTTTTGATTATCCAATCAGTTCAAAAAAGAGGTTAAAACGTACTTTCGATAAAAAGGAAAGAGATTTTTTAGATGTATTATTAACTCGAAGATCCTCTGCAGAACTTGGAAGTATATCGCTTGATACAATAAGTGAATTGCTATTTTTAAGCAATAACATTCAACAAATAGATATTGATGAATCGGGGTATTTAATATCCAAGAGAACGGTGCCATCTGCTGGAGGTAGGCATCCAGTAGACATATTAATATCACTTCCTTCAGAAGATAAAAGATTACTTCATTATTACAATCCTATTGAGCATTCTCTTGGTGAACTTTCATTGTCCCAAGAAAATCTTAAACATTTTTTTGAAGATGTAAATATGAATTTACCAATTGATAAAGGATGTTTAATTTGGTTTGCAATCCAAACTAATAAAACGAAGACAAAATACACTAATCCAGAAAGTCTATATTGGAGAGATGCTGGAGCCTTGCTTTACTGCTTACAATTAGTAGCAAATTATTTGAATTTGAAAAGTTGCCCTTTAGGAGGACTTGCAGTTAGTTCTTTTGATCAACTGTTTGATGTGAAGAATTTGCTTTCTGGTGGAGGTTTATTAATTGGTCAGTGATATTGAGATAATAAACAACTCTTTTTTGATTTGCTTCTATTACCACATAAGTTATCGATAGTGGTTCTAGTTAAAAAGGCCAACTTTCCCCTGGTTGTTTGCTCGTAACTTTCCATTGACCATCCACTTTTGCCAACTTAAAAACACCTGGCTTATCATCATACGAAGTATTGTTTTGAAAAGCGATTTAGCCTTTTACTAATTGAGAATTTTGAGCGGGTTTATGGTGAGATAAGGTCAACATTCAAAAATTAATATCACTATCTTTATCCCCTAATTTACTTTAATGAATGCCAGAAACAAACCGCATAGAATACAAACGAGAATTGTCCGATGGGCTTGAAAAAGAAGTCATTGCATTTCTGAACTACCGTGAAGGTGGCATTCTATATATTGGTATCGATAAAGACGGAAACACCTATGGTTTGGCTGATGCAGACAGCGACCAGTTGAAGATTAAAGATAGACTGAAGAATAATATCCGTCCTTCTGCTTTGGGTTTATTTGACATCGTGAGCGAGGAAAGAGATGGCAATGATATCCTGAAAATCATCGTGGCGAGCGGTCCCGAGAAACCCTATCATCTCAAAAAGTATGGGATGAGCGAAAAGGGCTGTTTTATACGCTTAGGCTCAGCAGCTGAACCGATGCCACAAAAGATGATAGACGAGCTGTTTGCTAAACGTACTCGAAATTCCATCAGTAAGATTAAAGCAGGGCGACAAGATTTAAGCTTTAGCCAGTTGAAAATCTACTATGAGGAAGCTGGTTACACCCTCGGCAATGCTTTTGCAAAGAACTTGGAACTACTTACCGAGGATGGTGCATTCAATTACGCCGGCTATTTGTTGGCCGACAAAAACAATACCTCTATAAAAGTTGCCAAATATTCAGGAAAGACCCGTACTGACTTAATAGAAAGCAATGAATATGGTCACGAATGTTTAGTCAAGGCCACTAAACAAGTGATAGATAAAATTGCGGTCGAGAACAGAACCGCTACCAAAATCACAGCCAAAGAACGACAACAAGCCAACCTTTGGCATCCCATCGCTTTGCGTGAAGCAATCATTAATGCCTTTGTGCATAATGACTATACCAATGAGATTACCCCAAAGTTTGAAATCTTTAAAGATAGAATAGAAATCACATCAGCTGGTGGTCTGCCAGAAGGTTTGAGCAAACAGGAATTTTTCGAAGGCTTTTCAGTCCCTCGGAACAAAGAACTGATGCGGATTTTTAAGGATTTGGAACTGGTGGAACAATTAGGTTCTGGCATCCCTCGTATTTTGGAGCACTATGGCAAAGAGAGCTTTAATTTTTCAGATAACTTTCTTAGAATGACATTTATGGCCAAAGAAACTGCTGTTGAAGAAGGTGGTCAAAAAGGTGGTGCAATAGGTGGTGTAACAGGTGGTGCAATAGATGCTATAGATACACTTACTAAAAGACAAAAAGAAGTTGTTAAGCTTATAGCTGCAAATCCATCTATAACTTACAATGAAATAGCAGACGCTTTAGGTATTAATGAATCTGCTGTTGGAAAACATATAACAGCTATCAAGAACAAAGGTGTTTTGGTACGTCAAGGTGGCACACAAGGTTATTGGGAAATTAAGCTACCGAAAACCTAAAAAACAACTTTCATCAAAAAGGCGATTTATCCTTTGAACCTCTCGCATCTGCCAACCATTTGCCATCCTGTTTAACCAGTTTAAAAACACCAGGCGTCTTATCGTAAGCTGTGGTATATTTTACCCAAGCCACGTCGCCCATAATAGTGTCTTGCAAAACAGTAAAGTTTGAATCATCTTTTACCGCCGCATTAAACATATTTATGGTATTCATATAGTTGGAATATGCCTGTGGTGTCGAGTTGGCTTTTAAGGTTTCTTCATCCTTTTCATAAAAACTTTCGATAACAACCTGGGCTGTGGCACTTGGTCCTGAAATTTTAGTTGTGGAATCAGCACACGAAAGGAACAGCAGTACGAGCGTGAAAACGATACTATTTTTCATAATGACTTTAATTTGGGTTATTGATATATCTGTGCGATAGTTTCATCTCAATATTTCGTTCACCATCCTTTTCATTCAGTTCTAAAATTACCCTGCGGTCATTGGATAACGAGAACTTGGGCAATACATAAACGAACCGTGCCGTTTGGCCTTCTACAATTTTTGAAGGCAGATTATATTTATAAATCGGCTCTTGATACAAACGTTGTAGCGATTTTCTTTTTCCTTTCTGTCGTGTTTCAATCGAAAGATTCAAGAAATTCAAATCGTAATCCAAGGTAGAATTATTCTCAATCCGGATAACGAAGTACAGTTCTTCTTTATCAAAAACGATATTCTCAACACTTAAAACAATGCCTTCATTTCGCTTTTTAATTCGACCGATACGCTGTTTTCTATTGAGCAGATACGAGCAGAATTTTTGGTAATAATAGTTTCTGTTATCTACACGCTCTTCAGAAGATTCAGCAAGAATTGAATCAGTCACAATCGGTTTTTCATTCCCGATACTATTGGATGCCGGAATGAAATAATTGAGCTTAGAAAGCTGTTTTTTATACCTTACAATATACGAAAAAATAGAGCCATTTCGGTTGACTACCAGTAAATTACTTTCCTTCCCTGGCTTAGCTTGTAACAGCTCAAAATACTGTTCTTTCTCACGATTGTAAGTAAAGACAAAATTATCTGAACCGGTTATGCCTTGCCGAATAGGTTCTGGAAAGAATAGTGCAACATTCTTGGTATCGTTGGCATATATGGTATCTAATTTTATAGTTGTTTGCGCTTTCGCGAAAGCGAAAATAAACACGGTTAATATGGAAATTGTCACTTTCATAACTTGGGTTTTAGAATTAATCTGTAATTGTTCAGTACGGTTACTTTTACCCTTCGGTTAGAGCGCCTGAATACTTGGGTAAGTCCGCCAACTTGTGGGACACTCGGGATATTTATATCACCGATAACATCATCGAGCACCTCTCTCGTAGCCTCTTCCCTAAAGTTGTTCTCAACATAGATGCCCTCGCTACCGTCTTGCAAATCGAATGCTTTGAGTTTGGTGGGATGGTGCTTTATGTTTTCAATTTCAATTAAAGCCCGATTGGGCTGAAAGCTGATAAACCCGAAAATGGGTGTGTTCTTTGGCATTTCTTTACCATTAATGGTAGCAGCTTTGGTCAGGCGCATTCGTAATCTGGTATTCGCCTTTACAACTTGGTCGCCATCTACCACCACGTAAATGGTTTCATCCGTATTGCCGATGATTGAAACTTCATTGGGTTTAGGCGCAGCAGCGAAGAACAATTGATGTTCCAAGCCCAATTCTTTCGCTTGGATTTTTTGTTCCCGCTTTACTTCAGCAGAGTCTATTATTGATACCACTTTCCGAGCAGTTCTTCTCTGTCCCAAATTTTGGTATCGCTTTTCTGAATATTGAATCTTTCCAGATTCATAAATGCTATCTACGATACGTTCTTTTTCGCGTTCTGGAAGATCTGGGTCGTAAAATCCCAAGGAATCAATCAACTTTTCATCGTAGATGCTTGGTGCATTGTTTTCACGTACTTTCTTCAAGTCGTTAATCGCATCCAATTTAGAATCATATTCTTTTTGGTCTTCTTCCAAATCTGGCACTAAGGTCTGTTTAAGATTTTTGGTTTCACTTTCATCATCGCCCATAACTATTACGGAATAGGAAATCAGGAATATGAAAATCACGGCTAATACCGCTGCAAATACTATCTTGTTTTTTTCTACTTTCATAAGAGTGAGTTTTTAAGTGCCGATTATCGGCTTTCAACTTTCATCGTTTAGTTTTTTTAAAGTGTTTTCGAAATAGTTGGTAATCAACAATCCGTGCGGATTGTTGGGAAAGTTTCGGTCAACCATAATCAGGTTTCCGGTGGAAACCAGTTCATAGGTGTCAATGATTGTACCTCTATTAATTTCAAAAATGATAGTCGTCGTAAAACCATACGAACCATCATTTTCAGATATTCTTGAATCGATGCTCAGTACTTTTTGAACCAAGGAATATTGCAACAATCTGTTATAAACACCATCGGCTTTTTTCTGGCGATATAGGTTGTCCACGGAACTATTGCCCAACCATAATGCTTTTTCCAAATTGCGTTCGTAATTGCTGGCATCAATGTTATAGAAGTAGTTATGGAACATATCCAAATGTGCTAAAGCCTCAACCCGAAAATTTTCCTTTTGGGTCACGAGCTTCAGCGGAATGATACTGCCATCTGTATTAATGGCAAAGGCACTATTGAGCGCTTTTTGATTGGTGTTGAATACCATCCAAACCGAAAATGTACTGGACAGCAACGCACAGACAACAACTGCTAAAATGATAAACCGGTTCAGCTTTAGGACGTTATAAATATTCTTATATGGTGTTTTCATATTATTATTTTTAATCTGCCTTAGGCAGTAAATAGTCTGAGCGTAAAGGATGTGGCACGTCTGTACAATTTGAATTTCAAGAAGACGATAAATCCAACAGAGCCCAGTTGAACGACAGGTGCAAAAAAGCCCTGACCTGTATCGGTTCCGAAGAGATTGACCCAGAAATTGGTGTTGATTTCCGTATAGATGGCATTGGTAAATACATTGACCAGAAAGAACGCTGGCACGAGCATATAAACGGCGGCGTACAACTTAAAGAAGGTATAGGCGAGCGAACGGAATTTTTCAAAAACCGCAAGGCTAATGACCAATGGAAAGAAAGCCTGCATTATCCCCAAAAGGAAAAAACGCTCTGCCAAGAATAACGGATAGATGAACAAATCCAATATCCAGAGGATGGTACTTAGGATAAAAGCCAATATTTTGAAACCGTATAGTGGTGTTACCAACGCCTCGTACAAAAGTGTCATTGCCGAACTTGCAGCATCAAATAGGTTTACATCTTCCTCTAATGGAATATCCTGCATTTGCAATGGAAGTAACGCAGGTGCCGTGCCCCTATATTGTCCCTCAATGGCTACCAATATCCCATCAAAGAATCCCAACACCTGCGTTGAAAATATGACCAAAAGTACGATGGCGAAGTTCTTGGCCAGTTCGCCCGGACTCAATCCCCAAGTGTAACCGTCCTTGTCTGCAATGCCTTCGTTGTATTTTTTAAGGATGTTGACCAAAAAGAATAGGACAGCAAGCGTTTTCATTCCGGCAATAGTATATTGCGAAAAGTCGCTGGCCTGTATGGTCTGGAAAACCGTATCAATATATTCCAACCCAATCCCTAAAATGATGGTCGCGGTCATTTTTAATATTCTGTTTCGCGGTTATTGACTTTATCCTGAATTTTTCTGAAAGAAATAATATCACGATAGCGTTTCGTTTTCGTAGTGATGTTGGACACCATTTGTTTGGATTCCAGTTCCTTTGCCTTTAGGATTTCGGCACGTTCAGCATCACTCATTTTTAGGTAATCGCTTGAGAGGACTTCGTCTATAAAATCCACCGTGTCCAATGAATTTTGGACAATGGTTTCGAACGAGGCCACCACCCGGTCAATTTCATCGGGTTTGATGTAGGGCGAATTCAGAATATCCTGAAGGTCATTCTGCATTACATTGATAAGGCGCTGATTGTTCTGTGCGATTTCCTCAACCGCTCTAAGCTGCTGGACAACACTCGATACTTTCTCAATTGCTTCCTTGGCATCCTTCAGGAATTTGACGGACTTAATCATTTCCGCCGTTTGCTTACCAGATTCCAATAGCTGTTTTACCAAACTGATAAAGTTGGTGTTGTCATAAACCGGCATTCCTTGAGCGGAAGCATCTTTCGGCATTAAAACGGCAACCGCTAAGATTAGCCCGAATAAAATTGTTTTAATTTTTGTCTTCATAATTTTATGTTTTAGATGTGAATTGAATGATTGCTTTTTCCATATCCTGATGCTCGTTGTAGAGCTTTATTATTTCTTCGTTTTCCTTCCCGTCAGTTAAGTATGCTGCATATACTTCCTTTGGGACTTCCAACCGAAAAATGTTACTTTCCCTACCTATTTTGATGAACATTTCGGTGTATTTGCGTGGTCCGGTAAGATTATTCTTGATGGATTTTAACTGGTTCAGGTCGTGGCTGGACAGATTGAGTCTTTTGACCAATTCGTCGTAGCCTTTCTCATTGTTCAGACCATAGATGACCTGTGTGTTTTCAAGGATGCTCGCGGAAGTAGAATTGTTCGGAAGTTGGTTTATTGACTGAAGAATAATCCCGATGGCACCATTCTGTTTTCGGATGGCCTGATAGTAGAACTCGACACTTTCCAGTACATTATCAAACTTCAATTGCTTGGCAAACTCATCGAAGAGAATGATGCCTTTTTCGGCACGATTTCGCCAAATGGTACGCTGGATAGCTGACTTTATTAGTTTGAGCATTACGGATAGGATTTCCTTATTGTCCTTTACTTCATCCAGTTCAAAAACAATCAATCGTTTGTCCTCGATTTTATAGGTCTGGTCTTCGCTCACTTCAAATAGAAAACTATATAGACCATCGCCGACATACTCTGACATTACGTGCAAGAAGCTCGTGACATTGAAGTAGTCGGGATGGATTTTAAGGGTGCTCAGAAGGTCTTTCTGATTCCTTTCAATAAAGCTGTAAAAACCATCTAAAGAGTGGTTTTCTGAAGTGCTGTCATAATAATGGCGTAATATTTTTTTGACCGACACCGATTGCGCTTTGGTAACTTTCAAATCAGATGCGAACAGCTCAAATAGGAAAACCGATAGGTCTTCCAATCGTTCGGGTGTCAGGTCGTTTACATCGCTTATGTAAAATGGATTGATACCAAGATTTTTTCCGCTTTCATAGCGTAGTACCGTGTATTTTTCTGGGTAGAGCTTTGCAAACTTGGTGTAGGATCCACCAAGGTCGATGATGACCAAGCGAACGCCACTTTCAAAATATTGGCGCAGGATGTTATTGGCCAAAAAGGATTTTCCTTCGCCCGTTGGTGCGAAAATGGCAAAGTTCCGTGCCTTGATACGTTTCTTGCGCTCGTCCCAGACATCCTTTAAAACAGGAATGTTGTGTTCACGGTCATTGAATATAATTCCAGTTGCATCGGATTTATAATTTGTATTGTTGATGAACAGGCACAGGGCGTGCTTCAAATCTGTTACATATAGGTCATTATTCGAGAAGTTGGACGAAAAACAGCAGTAACTGTTCAGGATATAGTTCTTTCGTTCCTAGCCTCTTGGATAGTAGGGGATGATATCCAGTTCCTTGAACTCGGTCTTGATTTTAGAGGTTATCTTATCGAGCTCTTTGGCATCTTTTGACCAATACACAATATTGAGATGCCCACGGATGATTCGTGCATTATCATCTGCATTGATTTGGTCAAGGATGTGCTGAATCTTACCAAGCACCACTTTGTTCTGCGACCCGAAATTGGAACTTTTGTTCAGTTCTTCAATTTTCTTGTCCAGCAGCTTGCGCCACTTTTGTTTGTCGTCGAGATAGAGAATCTGATTTACGATATGGTTCTCGCTAAGCGTAAGCCCCAAACCATCAATAAACCCTTGATGAAACACAAAATCGTCAGAAGTGAATTTCCCATTGGTCTTGCTACTCTGTACACTTTCGCCAAAGCACAGTTCGCTATTGATGGCCAGGGCATCAAAATGGTTTTCGCCAATATTGACGCTTTTCTTTTCTAATATGATGTCAGTATCAAAGCCTTCATTGAAACCATTGAAATAGTCATTTGTGAGACGCTGAATCTCTTTCTCTTTAAGCGAAATAAATTCCATTTTTCGGCTGTTGTTGATGAAGGAAACAGAATCACTTACCGAGTTGACAAAACTCTTAACGTTGTCATCCAGTTCTTGCACGATTCCCTTTGAAACTTTTCTGAAAGGATTGACATATTTGGAATTATTAAGTGCCTTGTTCTTGGTCAGAATAAAAAACAGATAGCATTTATGTTCTATGTGCCCACGACCTATAAAATGCTCGTGTGTGGCTTTTTCCAAAAAGGTCGTATTCGGAAGTTGTTCTGAGGTATAGGATTTTTTCAAGTAGATATCCTGTTTGTGAACCACAGTCCCAACAGGCAACGATTTCAACGCTTGAAACCAAGCACCGTGCATATCCTCAAAGTCCTTTTCAGATAAGGAATAGATTTCTGGCAAATTCCCTTCATAACACAAAACGACATTGCCATTATTGGCAAACACGATATTGTCTTGAATATCTGCAATGGGTTGATATTTAGAAAGGTTAATCTTGTTCATAGTCGAAGCCTGAATTTCTTTTGTTGCTTATTATTCTGGGAAACGCGTTGGCAGTTTGAAATAGCTGTGGGTTGTGGGTTATTCTTGTCAATGCCACATAGAGCCCAGCATTAAAAACCAGTACGCCAATAATTATCCCGAAGCTGAAAGAGAATATGATAATGAGCAACGAGGCCAAAATGGAAACCATCATTAAGGCAAACAGGGAAATGGGTAAGCCAAAAATGACCGCCCGTTTCCTGATGTTTTTATAGACCTCGAATTTCTTCATACAGCTTGGCGATAAAATCCCTCTTAGAGGGTTTACACAACGATTCCTATTAGGTAAGTGAAGATTCCGACTACCGCACCGGCAATCAAAACAAAGACGAGAACTCGGGTAATCCCTTTTTTAAGGTCAGCATTTTCGCCAAAGAAGTGTCCTGCATTAAAAAGGAAACCGACCAGGAAAATGACACCTAACAAAATGGGAAATACGGTTCTTATAGTATCGCCCACATCGTTAACGGAATCTTCAATGCTACCAATTTGAGCAAATAGCGAAGTGGATAGCATTGAAATGAATAATGCCAAATAATGTGATTTTTTCATAACGTAACAGTTTAAATTTTTGTGTTGTTTTCGTTATAGGAAATTTACATATATTTGAATATAAATAACTGAAAGTCAAATATTTGTGAATAAAATAATATTTGGTTTCGTTTGAATTCCGTTGCTATTATTTGGCATCAAATTCTATGGATTTTTGAAGTGAAGTTGTTGATAACCCGAAAATTGAAAATGAAAAAAGTGCTCAAAAACGTCAGTTTTGTCTTTTTGCTTTTGAAAATGTGCCTCATTTTCGGACAGGAAACGAGTGCTCAAAAACGAATTGTAATTGACGTTGGACACGGTGGAAAAGATTCCGGTGCGATAGGTGTAAATGGCATCCAAGAAAAGGATGTTGTACTCAATATTGCAAATGCCATCTTGAAGTTTAATAGTACGGCTGAAAAGCCTTTGGGCATTTATTTGACCAGGTACACCGATACACTTATTTCATTATCGGATAGAACGAAATTAGGTAAGGCTCTAAAAGCCGATTTGTTTGTGTCGTTGCATTGTAACCATTCGGATAATCCAAATGCTAGAGGTGTGGAAGTTTATGTATCCAATCAAAGGTCGATGTTTTTGGATGAAGCAATTTGGTTTGGTTTTCAATTACAAGCTGACTTGAATGAGAAGTTGGGCTTTGAAAGTAGAGGTGTGAGGCTTGCTAATTTTCTGGTGTTGCGTGAAACTATTGATTTTATGCCATCAGTACTATTGGAATTGGGGTTTTTGAGTAATGAAGATGAAGGTAGTTATTTATTGAAACCCGAATCACTGGACTCATTAGCGTCAGTTATATGGGAATGTTTAATCAAAAATTTGGATGGTTATGAGAGAATTGGGGATTGAGATTGTCAGGACAATCAAGTTAGTTCTTATTGAGATTTACAAACATCTTTTCGTTAAACCGAAACTATAGAACGCCCTTGATCATTTTAACTATATCAAAAGATTCTTCTTCGATCCACTCTTCTTTGTCAATGAGTGATCGTATAAGCAGTAATTCATTTCTGGAAAAAAAATTTAGATTTAGTCCCGATAATTCTTTTGTCAAATCCCAATGACTATTGTGATAGGGTATATAGGTACTCACTCTTTTATGCGGCGCGTTGGGAAATAATAAATAAATTGTTCTATTGCGTTCTTTCAACTTAGTCTTTATTCTCGAAAAGATTTGTAAACCGGCTAAATCCCAGTCGCAGGAATAGTATATAGGTTTAGAGAGGTCAGATTCATCTATATCATCAATAATAGATATATTATTGCCGCCTACATGCCATAATTTAGTTTGTGTTTCTTTAGCTATCCAGGGTTGTTTTAAAAAAGATTTATTCTCGCACATTATTACCGCTAACGGATTTTTATTATCAATAACCAGACGCCATTGATTCTCTTTCTTGTCCAATGAAAATCTTTCTATATCCAGTATTTTAAAGACCGCATCTTTGACACTTTTCCTATTTTTAAGGTGTTTCGAAATATCAAAAAATTCATTAGAAAAATCTTCTATGGTTGTGGGATTGTTTTTTAATTCTTCCTTGTTTTCAGCGATCAGCATTAACGACTTTATTTCTTCAATAGTGAAGGTCTTATTTGCAGTCGGTGCTATATCGTTTTTAATTAGAAATCTTTTGGCCTCATTAAAGGCTATTTTGAATTCTTTTTCATAAAATATTTCAAACTCATCCGTTGTTATGATAACCTTAGTATTATCCGGCTTTAAATCCAGAATCCCTTTATCGTAAATAAGATATTTTATATAAGGATGATTTTGAATACTTGCTCTTGATTTTTTTAAATGGTAAATGTCGTCGAGAGCCTTTAATTCTTTCCAAGTAACGTTTTTATTCATCGTCAGAAAGTGTATTTATATATTCTTCTATATCCTCAGTAACTTTATCAGAAAATATACCTAATGGCGGAACAAAGCTGTCGATATTGGCTAAATTATTTTCGTTCATTATATAGATATACTGTCCATCATCTGTTATTTCACCAGCAGTCTCAATAGCCATAGTGATAATTTGGTACTCTTCTTTTTTCGCAAGTTTGTGTAGCATATCATAGTTGCTTCCCAAGCCTTCCGCCTCGTCAATTGGCATAATCTTTAATCCGTCTTTACCCTTTTCCTCAATCAGTGATAATCTAGCCAAACATAATAAGGCATTTGCTGCGTATGTCTGTCCGTTGCTGCCAGAATTAATATCTTCATTTTCTAATTTCAGTTCAAAAACCAAATCAAAATAGGAGGTAGGGTTCATTAAATCTTCGGGTAGAACTTTAGTACCGCCACCAAGTTTTTGAAATGCCCTTATCATCATTTTATTTATGTCTATCTCATCTCGAAGATCACTAAAAAGGCCAGTGTAATTCATCTGAGTTTGTAGTTGTTTTCGAAAGGTACTCAGCCAATTTTCGGGATAATGAATTGATTTTTTAAATGTAAGCGATGCTTTATTTCCACCTGTAATTTCTTTGTTATCCTTCTTTAAATACTCATTGATATCATTGATTTTTGTTAGATATTTTCGATAAACATTGTAAACATCGTTAAAGACGCTTCCTATGATGTCAACTTTTCTTGAGCCAATTTCCTGTATGTCTTGAGTAAGCTTGCTAAGTCGTTCTACAATGTCGTTTGAGATTAAATCTTCATCAACTTTTGAAGAGGGAAACACCGTTGGCAATAAGTAATTGGCTAATTGACCTATAGTAGCTGTCTCATCGTACGGAAGGTCTTTAGTTATCAACTTCAGATACTCAATATACGCTTGCTGAGACCTATTAGCCATACTTTGAACAGATTGATAGCCACCGTCGTCAGGATTCGTCAATTCCTCTTTATTGCCTATTAAGTCGATTGAGCTATTAAAAAGTTGTTCATTTAATAGCTCTGTTTGCTCTATTTCTTCTTGCGCAACAGAAATCAATTTATCCTTGTCTTCAATTCTTATATCTAACTCCTTTATTTTAGCTGAAAGTTCATATTTCAACTTAGTAAGTTTATGCTGGGTACTTATTTCCTTAGCATAGGAATCCAGGAACAACTTTTTATTAAACTTCTTCTCTTTTAAGGATTTTTCCAATTCGAGTAGCTTTTGACTATTGGAATCAATTTTTTTCGATACTACTTGAGTGTCTACTGAATTGGCATTTTCAAAATGAATTGCCATTAATTTTTCAATTGATTTTCGATAACCTTCTAAGAGACTTTTCCAGCTAGTAAATTCTTCAAATTCCTTTTGCAAAGATTTGTATTGCTTTAGCACATTTTCTTTGTCCTCATAAGTTTTCAAAATAAGGTCAAAAGAATCTTGAGTAAGATTAGCTAAGCTATCATCGATTTTATAGTTCAATAACTTATCTTTTCTTTTGAAGAGCTCAATGTGCTTTTCAAGATTAGAGAAATTAAATAATGTTTTCTTCAGATGTTCTTCATTTCGAATTTCAACTCTGAGCTTGGCCAATCTATCTTCAATATTTTCCTTGTACTTGGATAAAGATTCTTTTATGGATTCAGGACTTTTGACATTAAGAATTTGATCTTCCGAGTAGGTGATAAACTCGTACACACCGTCTAGATTTAGCCAAAATCCATCTTTAGTCTTTTTCTTAATATTTACACTCAAATCTTGAAACAGTAATTCTGGAAACGGAACATATCGACTAGAGTTTGTTTCCGACGGTTTGATCTTCCCAAATTTCTGAAAATACTTCAAAGTGCTTTCTTGTATCCGTGAAAGTGGAAATGTTAAGTTATCTAAAGCCCAATTTACCAAGGACTCACTATCACTTGAATCTGAAAATTTGGATAGAGATTCAAGTTCTGAAATTTGCCTTTCAAATCCTTCAATTTTTTCAGAGTATAGCGCATTCTCTTTTTGGTAATTGCTTAGCCAATTTGACTTTTCGAAAGCATCTAGAATATTATTATCTGATAGGTATTTCTTAAAGTTTAATAACGCTAACTTATTCTCATTTTTAGAGCTTTCAGCAGCGAACCATTCTTTTATTTTTTTTATTTGACCATCGTTGGAAATAAACCATTTATCGGCCACCTCGATCTGTAATTTAGACTGACTGATTGCAAAAAATTCAGCTTCAATATTATTACTGTCTTTATGCTTTTCGGTAAGACTACGAACCTTTTCTTGTGTGCTAACAAGCTCTTTCAACTCAATTATTTCTAATCTTAGAATTTCTTTCTTGACAAAATCCTGTTCCGTCTTTTTCTTTTCTAGTTTAGCATTTATTTCAACCTTTTGATTGATTGTTTTGTTCCGGAAACAATTCCAGTAATTGAACTTTTTGCTAATGTAATTTGCATATATAGCCTTATATTCCTTTTGCTTTTCTAGCGCGGTTTTTAATAAAATCTGTTTGTCGTTGATTAGCTTGATTTCATCAGTATATCTGATATGCTCGTGAAAATCATTACTGATATTATTTACTTCCTCTTTATATTTTTGCAGTATGGCGTTTTGCTCATCATCGCCAAATAAGAATTTTTTTAAATTCTCAGATTCTGTTTTAAATCCTTTTCCTCTAGAAAAAGACCTTAAAATATTTGCATAGGTTTTTAGTGTCTCACTCTTAGTCAGGTCTAGAGATACAATATTATTATCAAATAAAATTTGGTGGTAGGTTTTTCGCCTGAACGATTTCATTCTGGCAAATTGAATAGTGTCACAAAGATTATTTAACGTATCTACCTTATTATCAACAATTAAATCCTTATTTAAGATGGGTTTATGTAATGGAGCGAGCTCATTCCAATCATAACCATCTTGGATAATGAACATTTCTGCCGCATTACTTGTGCCTTCAATATATGCGCCAATAACAATGTATTTTTTAGGTTTAATTTCAACATTTAGAAAAACATAACCTCTAGCCAATGTTTTCCCCTTCCTAGAAATCAACATACCCTTAACATCTCTATGCTTATTGCCTTGAGTTGCTGATTTGAATTCACCCGAGCCTACTAAAATCAATTGAATCATATCGGCCACCATACTTTTCCCGCTTCCACTCTCACCACTAAAATCCGTTCTATATTGATGAAAAATATAATCAGCATTAAAGTGCTGTTTAATGCCTATAGTAGATAAACTGTATATTCGAGGGTAATTATTCTGCATCCTTTACTTCATTAATTAAATCATCAATAGTTTCAATTTGGGGCTGATAGATAATTCTCAAACGCTCAAATGATGGCATTACTTTAAACTTATTTTTATCACTATCCTTATCCCACACTAGCCAGCCCAAGTCCCCAAACTTCTCAAAAGATTTAGAGATTACATTTTCAAACCGTTGGTCACCTAAATCTGTACTCTTATCAGAAGAATTATCGTTGATTAACTTTCGTAATGCGTTTTTTTGATCATCGTATTCTTCGTAAAGTAAGGAAGTGAAATCAGAAATACTGTCAAGTTCAATATTCCCATCAAGCTTATACATCTTTAAAAAAAGCATACCTATTATGATAAATTCACTTTTTAGGTATTCTCTATTATCAGAGGGAACGTTACTTGTGCCATCATCATTTAAATTCAGATAATAATAACTGTTAAAATCACTTCCCTCTTTGACAAGAACCAAATTGTAAAATTCCTCATAGTAGCTTTTTAATGATTCAAAATTATCAGCATCACTTAAAAATCTGTACAGATTCACATTTTTAGGGTATTCTCTCTGTATATGAATGCCATTTCTAAGAGTATAATCTAACTTAGCAAAAATGCTTTTTGCCCTTCTGTTATATAGAAAGCCATATGGTTCTATTTTTTCTGTAATGTCATTTGCCATATCGATATGCCTTTTTTATTGGTGTCGGATTGTGCTTCTGTTTTGATATCTATCTTATATTTATTTCGGTACGCTGTTTTTTTTCTAATAATACTATGAGCTGTTTTTACTGCGATGGTAATCTTGTCTTCCTTAAGGATTTTAAAAAATAAAGGGGTAAAATCGAACTTACCTTTTTCTTCCAATTCTTTAAATGCTAGTTTGGTCCAATAACTAATTTTTTCTTTATCTCGTTTCCATTTCAATGTCTTTTCTAAAAGTTCCTTTCTTTTAATAGTATCAACCGTCTTTTTAGTTACCGAAATGGGTAGCTTTGGGCTTATATTTCTATTAGGTATTATATTAAGCTTAGGGTTGTGATCAGAGAATTTTATAGCTAAACCCTTTAAACCATCAGGAAGAATTATTCTTTTAGAACTTCCTTCTCTGACTACAGTGGATTTTTCTAATAGGTGGTCGATAAATCTTTTGGTTTTTCTGTCAAAATTCTTTTGGTTGAAGTCGTAGATAAACTCTCGGATTCTTGGCTTTATCTTTTCAATTCTTTTACTAACCTGCTCTAACTGGCTTCTAGATTCATTGTGAAAATTCTGAACTCTTTGTATGTCTAGAGAATTAATATTCCCGTTGTTGCCTTCTAAAAGTCCAATTAGCAGGTCATCGATATCGTAGGATATCTGGAACGCATTTCTAAGTTCTGTAGCTTGTTCTTTTATTATCTCTAGTCTAATTTCAATTTCTCTTAAAGAAGAAAGTATATTTTGGTCTTCAGATTTTATACCTGCTTTGAAATCCTTTACAGAGTCGTTAACTTGTTGGTCTAAAATCTCAATTTGAGTTGTTAACTCAGGAAGTCTTAATTCAAAATGGTCTTCAATCCATTCGCCGAAATCCCTGCCTTCCTCTATGTTTTCGCTTAGACTTTTATATAGTTCAGCAAAGAACCTTTTAATCTTTGCTGGATTATATTTTTCAATCAACCGCTTCTCGATGTTTTGGCAGAGCTCTAGTCCATACTTCTTGAATTGATAGGTTCTTTTTGAAGTATTGCGCCATAGAAAAGATTCTTGAAATCTCAAGATTATGGCATTATTGCGATTGTATTCTGTTCGCGAACTTTCGTTTCCTTGATCTTTAAAGACCTTAGTAATAGCTGCAATTATATTCTCTTCTGTAAAATCTTTATCTTTAAATTTTCCATAGAGAGATAAAAGAATCAATCCGTCATTCCGTTCTGGAATGAGCTTTTCATATTGGTCTTTTGCCTCTCTGTAAAGGTTGAAACTATCCATAATCAAAGGTTCATAGGAAATGGCTTTTTGAATTTTAAAATAAAAAAAGCCAATGACTGAACATTAGCTTTTTAAAAAATCTATATGTGCCTTTTTCGCTTATAAATATATTAATTTATTAACATAAAGGCTTATAGAATAGTGCAGTTAAATCTTTCTTGTATTATTTATTTTCGCTTATCCCCAGCCGCCTTATCAAATGCAATCAGGTTAAAGAGCTCTCGCATTCTGCTTCTAACACGGTTGCCATAGCGTTCTTCCAATTCCTCGGCGTTAAGATTGGTAGTGGCGTGGGTCTTGATTTTCCGTTTAGTATCAAGATAGAGTTCATATCGGGATAAGAGCACTTCGCCCATCACATTAAGATCCTTTCCGTAGAACCTGCCGGACGGTTCAACACCCAAATCATCAAAACAATAGAATTTGGTGTTGCCATATTCTTCAACCGTTTTAAAACCAAGATGGTTAAAGCTGAATGTTACGTTACGGCACGGAATCATTTCATAAGGGCGTTGCAAGGGAACCAAGTGGCGTAATAGCTTCATCAAGCTGGTCTTTCCACAACCTACGGGTCCGGAAAGCAGAATTCCTTTTTCAATATCAATTCCGTAGGTATTACAATTTTCCTTGTCCTTGATGAAGTAAGAACAGAGCTTCAGTAGAATATCCTTGTCCTCATCGTAAATCCTAAATTTTTTTCCGAACAATAGTTTGCCTTTGGCATTCAAGTAAATCAGAATTTTAGGAAAGTCGTAGAGCACACTTTTACCATCAAATTTTCCCAGCGAATATTCCACGCCACCTTCGATAATTTTAGAGGGGTTGTCCATAGTCCTTGTTTTTAGTGGTTCGCAAGTTGTCCTTGATTTGGGACACTTCTTTTTTGTTTGGTTTGTTTTCTTCTTCGAAAAGCTCAGTTCTATCCATCCAGTTTGTGGCCAATGAGCGCCAATCACGTATCGGTTTTCCGTCGCTTGTTTTCCATTCTCGGTCTGCATAATGCTCGTAGAATTTTTTTCCTTCATCAGCATCAAAACCTTTTTCTTCAAAAAATAAAACAACAGCCTGCCAGCCCTTTGGCTGTTTTATATTGTTTTCTTGTTTGATATTGTTTGTATTAGATACCAATGCTTGTCCATCTGTGGGACGGTGTTGGTACACAACCTGTCCATTTTTGGGATGGTGGTGTCCTTCAAGTGGTACACCTCTGGGATGGTACTGTTCCGCAAGCTGTTCTAAAATGGGATTGTACTGTCCCACAACTGGTTCATCACTTGTCCCAATAATGGCCATCTTGATTTTGCTGCCCTTGTAGGGATTGTTGGAAGGAAAGTAGGATAGGTACTGCCAAGAATCTAATTCCACAATACATCTATGGTATGTTGATTTTGAACCAATCTTGGCAACGCCCATCAGTTCCCGTCGGTTTACATAGAATTCATCCATAAACCGAGAGCTGTTCCATTCCTGGAACAGCGCCATATACAAACTGATGTGGGTAGGGTTTAAGCGGTCATCAAAATAGAACTTTTCAAAAGCCGCATTAAGTAGCTTTATATAGTTCATCGCTTAAGAATTTAGACCGTGATGCACACGGTTGGCATCCATCACTTTTTGTATTTCCTCTGAATCGTAATAGATAATCCCACCTACTTTGGTATAAGGCAAGGTGCCATTAATACGAAGATTTTGCAAAGTGCCTGGACTGACTTGCAATAAGTCCATAACCTCAGAAGATTTGAGGTATTTTTTTAGTTTCCCACTGGCTTGTCTTGTAAGTAGTTTTTTGATGTCATCGAGCAATTCCATTTTGAATTCCCGAAGGTCGTCTGTGGTAATAATACTTGT
>CESL01040045.1_pt1 | contig 24646 bp, 24 predicted proteins | sample 531221 | NCBI WGS metagenome assembly CESL01 (sample SAMEA2622197, study PRJEB7988) | marine metagenome | biome: marine biome (ENVO:00000447); feature: mesopelagic zone (ENVO:00000213) & marine oxygen minimum zone (ENVO:01000065); material: "saline water (ENVO:00002010), including plankton...
AAGCCGAAAGGCACATCCGGAAAAGCATGATGCAGTTGAGTCATCGCACCCAAACGCACTAGATGGGTGGGTGTTGGATATAAGTTAGTCGTATGCAGCAATGCGAAAGGTGTACCGGCGTCCTTAAAAATCTGTACAGCCTTAGAAATACTTTCAAGTGTATTCATCCCGGTACTAAGAATAACCGGTTTACCAAAACCTGCGATGTGCTTTAGCAACGGATAATTATTGCATTCCCCTGAACCGATTTTATAGGCCGAAACATTCATGTTGTTTAGACGATTTGCGGCCGCACGAGAAAAGGGGGTTGAGATAAAAATCATTCCTTTTTCCTCCACATAGTTTTTTAAGGCAGTTTCATCGGATTCATCAAGTGCGCAACGCCTCATAATCTCGTAAATAGAAACATCCGCATTCCCAGGTATTACTTTTTTGGCAGCACCACTCATTTCATCTTCCACAATATGTGTCTGATGTTTGACAACCTCAGCTCCTGCTCGCTTAGCTGCATCAACCATTTCCTTAGCCACTTTCAGAGATCCTTCATGGTTAATACCAATCTCGGCGATGACAAGCGGTGGGTAATCCAGGCCTATTTTTCGGTTTTCGATTTGGATGTATGGGTTCAAGGTAAAATTTTTTCTAATTCGTTGTTTAATTAAAAGGTTATATTGAGTATGTCTTAAGGAGTGTTTTATTGAGGCTACAAGCTGAAAGCAAATGTATCGCGAAGCCCGGGAAACTCAAAAACCTCTTAACAAAGAAAACTTTTATATATACGCTAAGTTCAGTTTTTGCTCTATTTAACCCACTCGAAGAGTTAAACAAATTTCAACTCCCTCGGTTCAGAATAGCTGTAGGAAGCTCCGAAAGACAGGAGCGATAGCGACGCGGAGCTAACAAAGCGGTTTTTGCCCTCGAGGCAAAAAATTCCTAAGCGAGGGGCTCTTTTCTTTTGGTTCTGTTTTCTTTGGAGAAGCAAAGAAAATGAACAAAGCCTGATTTTAAGTTGAAAGTTTCAAAACTCATAGTAAGTTCTGTTTTTATTACACTTAACCTCTCAAAGTAGGCTTATTTAAAATGCTTTAAATACAACTCAGCCTTTTTAAAATCAGCTTCCGTGTCAATATCGATTTCGGCAAAATGATGGTCAACAATCAGTGGATAGTTTTTTTCCCCGAGAAGCTTTCCTTGCTTCAAAAATTGCGTTTTAAAAATATAGAGCAGTCCATTTTCAAAATATAAGGGTTCCAAATCCTGACTGCGCTGCCCCATTTCATAATTATAAGGAATAAACTGATTATTAGAAATAGTTCCCAGTTTATGCTCATTTCGGGAAACCGTCATCAGACTATCGCAATCCTCTCGCTCAAAGACTGCTATAGCCTCTTTCAGAAGCCATTCTGGTCTTAATGGGTTTGTCGGCTGCAGTAAAATAACCGCATCATATTTTTTTCGCACTTGATCTACTGCGTGCTGCAAGGCAGTGACTACCGGGGCTTCGGGACCGGCTAAGGCATCGGGCCTTTTAATTACTTCAACACCTGCTTTTTTTGCATATTCAAGAACACGTTTATCATTAGAGGTAACTACCACATTGCTAAAACCGTTGTCTTGGGCGTAGGCTATACTATGACCTACAAGCGGCATATCTTCTAATTGCCGCATATTTTTTCCAGAAAGTCTTTGCGAACCAGCTCGTGCGGGGATCAATACAAGGTAGTTGTTCATTTAAATAGCTTTTGACCTTTACCGATAATCATCAAACTGGCAAGCCCCAAACTCACTTTACTCCAGCTTTTAAGTGTTACAAAATTTAGAGAACCTAATTTTAACAGTACTTTCAAAATGGACTGTGTTGTTTTTGAATCCTTATGAACCAGTGGTATCATTTTTCGTAATTCAGCAGTATAAAATCTCCTGAGCGAGGGTGACAACCTGCCTTCCGACTCCAATCTCTTGATGAAAGAAATCAGCGCATGCACTCTGGATTGCGTAATTTTAAAATTACCCTGCTTATATATTTTCTCTGAAATACTCGTCCCGTGTTTTACGTATGTAGTTAAATAGTCATCTATAACAATCACTTTCGGTTCTTTCAACAATATTCGCTGAAAAAAATCACGATCCTGCCCACCCGAAAGCTGTTCATTAAATACTAAATTATGTTTATCCAAAAATGTTTTGGAATACATGGGGTCAGGTAAATACCAGGATATTTCACGGGTGATAAAGTCCTCGAGCAGGTTTAAGGTTAAATGGGTACGCTGCTCCAAAACTTCCGTTTGATCGGCAACATAGTAAATTCTGGTTTTTGACAAAACGATATCCATTTTCGAATCAAATGCAGCAAGCTTCTTTTGAATAAAATCTGGCTCCATCAAATCATCTGAGTCAAACCAATTGACATATTCTCCTCTAGCATGTTCTAAACCAAAATTACGACAGGCGTTAGCGCCTTTGGGTCTGTTATCAGGACGAACAAATACTTTAAATCTTGAATCCACTACTTCAAACTCCCTTAAAATTTTTAAGGATTCATCTGTACTGTGATCATCTACGAGCAAACACTCCCAATTGCGATAGGTTTGAGCCTTAATAGAGTCTAGTGTAGCTTTTAAAAAAGCTTCCCGATTGTATACCGGAATTATGATGGAAACTAAATCAGTAATCAAAACATTTTCCAAATTTGGTTTGAACTCTTCTTCTCAACTTTCTGAAGCCTAGCTTATATTTATAAAAATGATCCTTATAAATTTCAGCTTCATTGGGTTTACTATTAGAACTTGGAGCATAAGCTTCTAAAATGGCATCAATACGTTTTGTCTGCGTTTCATTTTTACCATAAGCCCGCGCATACCAAGTATGAATGAGGATTCTTTTTTTATTTAACCCGTAGACTTCAGTTGATAATTCGTCTGTATCCGGATCTAACAGGTCGGCTTTTAGAAACAGAAATTTGTAATCCTTCCGCTTAAGCCATAAAAAGAACCGATAGTAGGGTTCATACAGTGAAGTCCTGTCAAAACCTACTTTTAAACCTGCTAAATCTTCCCGAAACTCATCAGCGTTTATAAACTGCTGTTTTTGTATCTCCTTTCTGTTATAAATTTTGGAAATAGCCAGAAAATCAAGAATACAAAAAAAGGTGTTCGGAACATAAGGATTATGCCTGCGATTGGGCATTGTCCCACCATCTCTTATACCCGCGACTGTATAGTTAGCCGAATCCATTTCTTTAATAATTTCTAAAAGCGCGTTGTTTTCCAGAAATAAAACATCTTCATCTGCCAGGATCAACCATTTGATGTCTTCAAGCGGTAACTTTTCAAATGTATAGAGTAAACTATCCAGACCATACATACCTTCCCGACCATCGATTACGAGTTTTCGAATTCCAGCCGGCTGATAAGGTCTGGTTTTTTTATACAGATCAAAATTGGCTACCGTGGTCAACAGCGCGATTTCAGAAAGGTTTATTCGGGTCTCCAAAAAACAGGTGCTTGAGGGAGTGACAAATAGGCTTGAAGTTCTTTATTAGAAAAGCGTAAATTCAGTCTCTTGCGATAATGTCTATATTTAATTAGTGCTTTTCCGGCTGAACCTAGTGACCTCAGAATACTGAAATCTCCTTTTAAAAATTTCAGCCTTATTTGTTCTTTGATGCTATACATAATTTTAAACCAGGCTTTTTGTTTTGGGTAAAAAATCAAATAATTACTCCATGCAGCCTGTAAGGCCCATTGGGTCCTTAAGCTGGTTTCTTCAGCGCCCTTTTTTCGATTCTTTAGTGATACCCGATGATGAACGAGCACTTTTGGAAAATAGAACAGCATTTGTTCCGCCCTGAATAATTTCATTGCGGCATAGTCCTCTTCTCCATAAAAATGATACCACTCGGGGTAAGACGTTATAAAATTATCCCAGGCACTTTTGCGCATCAGGTGAGCACCTCCCAAAAAATTACTTACCTGATAGGTCTTCTCCGTTGTTTTTTGACTCGCCGGCTTTTCCAGACCCCAAAAAAGCCTAAACGACAACACAGCACAGTTGAGATTCTCCTGCATAAACAACATTGCTTTTTCTAATGCTTCAGGATTTAAAAAATGAGCGTCATCGTCAAGGGAAATAACATATTCTGTAGTCACCGCTTGCATCAGGTGATTCCGGTTAGATATCAATCCCTTATTTTCTTTATTCTGAAATATATTAATCTCCGGATATTCTTTAGAAATATATTCAAAAGTGCCGTCAGTAGATGCATCATCCCAGATGTAAATCCCGTCAGGACTAATAACATCTCTCAAGGTATTTAAGGTAAAAATCAGCTCCTTTTTACGGTTGTACGTGGTTATCAGTATGCTTACATATTGAGAATCAAGCAGAGGCATCAAGGAGACTTTGAATCTGTTTATTAAGGTATTCCGATGAAAAATAAGCCTGTAAATCGGGGCGATCTAAACACCAGGAGTTTGCATTTTCATTTTTCCATTTGAAATAAAGCTCAGAAATAAGTTTGGCGATCTGCTCTGAGTCGTCTGCTTCAGTCTGCCAGAAGTACTCACCCTCAAGTAGTCTTCGCACTTCGCTTTTTCTAGGACTTAAAGCTAAAATAGGCTTATCTACCATCACACAATGGGACATCTTGGCCGGTAAAAACGGACTATAATCCGTATCGCTCGCTTCAATAATAAGGTTAACCGATGCGGCTTGTTGTAACGCCAAAGATTCCGTATAGGAAACACCCGGGTGATAGATGAACTGCGGAAGGGGTTCAAATGAGTTTATCAATTGCTTATAATTGCTGGAAGGGCCCACTAAATACAAATAGCTCTCCTGTCTCGCTTCTTCCTGACTTTCTAAAAAAAGCTGAAATCCTTTTAATAGTCCTTCAGGTGATCTTCCTCCTATTAAATTTCCTGTATGAACGATATTAAACGCACCTTCCTTAAAAAATGGAGGTAGTGAAACCCCGGAAATTAGGTTATCATATTGATGTGGAATGACAACAGATTTCTCTTTAAACTCTGGATAAAATCCTGCCATATGATCTGCTAAAAGACATGATGGAAAACCTGCAAATTTGCAATGGACAGCTACCTTTTCAAAAAAATGATCTTTCTGTTTTGCCCCTTTAGGAACAAAGGTATAGGGCCAAGGATAATTTTGAAAGGGATAAGGATCATGTACATAAGCCAACCATTTCAGATGCCAGACGGGCAGTTGTAAAACGGCATGATGAGGTCGAAAACTCTCCCCTTTACTTAAAGTTATCACTAGATCAAAGTCTCTGATATTAAGACTTCTAATGCTTTTGACAATAGATTTACTATCATTGAAAAATGCAAAACTAAATCCAAAGCTATTTTCTAAAAATACTGACCAGTCCACACCCAGATTACGCTGTACAGTACGTTGAATTCCACCAAATATATAGTATAGATTGTTTTTTCTTTGCTCTGCTAAAATACAAATAGCTCCTTCTATTTGAATCTCGCGCTGGGTATAGTGAATGACTGTTACTGCATAATCTGAAGCAACAAGGCTTTTAATAAAAGCAACATTAGCCTTAGAGCCGCTGCTATCTTCGGCGTTAATGGAGTCGGTCACAACCAATATTTTTTTTGGGTCTAAATCCAATAATTACAGTTTGAAAAATCTCTTAAGAATTCTGAAAACCAGTTTTCGTAAGAAAAACGGAAATGGAGATTTCTTTGAATTCTGAGCTTTCCGGATTAGGTCTTCGCTAACTAAATTTTCACCTTCCTCTTTGAGTGATATTGCGTGCTCATCTAAGTTGTTTGCCATATGATAAGCATAGGTCTCAATCGTTGAAAGGCGGTAATACCCCTTCTCATCACTTAGAGAATCTATAAATTCCCGCTCGAGTCCATTTTTAAATTTTAGTTTAGGTTGTTCATTTTTGCCTTTAAAAAGTTCGCTCCGATAGGTAGCCACAAAGTGACCGCTACCCACAATCGCATTCGCTTTAGTCAAAACGTACTGACGTTCTTTCCAGGAAAACTCCCGGTTTTCACGGTTTAATAGAGAATTGTTTCCCATTCCCGCGAGATATAATTCTGCATCTGCATCTGATAGTATTTTTTGATAGTTGATACCTCCAGTCAAAAAATTATCTGAAAAAACGGCTGTGTTCTCATAAAAAGCTAAAGCTGGAGAAGGTAAAGGTGCAACTACACCGGCTTTAGGGCACGAAGCGAAAATCGTAAATACAGCCTGTTCCCAACCTTCATAGAAAAGTACGTCTGCATCTGTTATTGTCACAAAAGGTTCTGCAGCAGCGCGCGCCTCCTGCAATACCGGAAAGACCTTGCCTTTGTTCTCTGCATACCAAACCAGCTTATCAATTGCTGAGCGATATTTGTCAATCACACCCGCTATTTCATCGCAGGAATTATTATTGATGAGGGTAATTGCAGTGGTTTGAGGATTAATAGTTCTAATTAATTGATCTAAGAATTTCTCAAAAACCTCCAGATGATTGCGGTAATACTCCTCTTTTAAATTGGGGATGTACACAGGCACAATCACCCGGTGTAAAAATACTGGTAGTAATTCATTTTTAAATTTTTCAGGATTTACACCATTTCTCAATTTGATTTACGCTTTAGAGATTTTATTCGTGGATATACTAATTGGTAAATTTTTTTCTTTAAGAAATAATAGTAGGATAATCTAAAATCAATGTCAAAATTTTTAAAAAACCATTTATATCGTTCAAGGCTATTTCGCTGCTTCCTATCCCTCCAGGTGCTGTTAAATACTCTTGATAATCGCCATTTGAAATATGGAGCAAATTCTTTCTCAACGGAGTTCAAATGCGCATTCATTAGTTGAAGACTAGCAACTCTAGAGTTCGTTTTTTTTAAAACATTTGAACTGAGACTTGGCATTTCATGTGATCTATAAATACAATATCCTTGAGAAACATTTATTACCTCTTCACTACACATAAGGACTCTAAGCATAAATTCCGCATCTAGATTTAAGTTTAGATTAACATTCCACAATCCACTAAAGTTTATCAGTTTCTTTGGCATTAAATAAGAATGCAAAGGAATAAATGTTTCATTTTCTGTGAAATATTTCAGAATCTCTTCTACTGAATAAAAACTCTCCGAATTATTGATTACATTGATTTTGAAATTATCTAAATCATAAGAATATGCCCAAGGCGATATTGCTATTTTCTTAAAGGAATCACTCTTTTCTAAAACCTCGACCTGTTTTAAAATTTTCTCTACTGAAAGTAAATCATCATCATCCAACCATTGTATGTATTTACCTTTTGCCTGAGAAAGGCCAAAATTTCTTGAACCTGAGGCCCCTTTAGGGTAGAAATTTGGTCTTTGATAAAAAAATATTCTCTCATCTAGATTCGTATATTGACTGGTTATACAAATTATATCAGAGTCAGAACCATCATCTACAACTATGGCTTCCCAAGATGAATATTCTTGTTCTATTAAATTGATCAAAGTTTCCTTTAACAATTCAACCCTTCTATAAGTAGGAATAATAACAGAAACTAAAGGTTTGTTTACTAAATCCATGAACTTATTTTCATAAAAACTTTACTCTGTAACTTGAGAATAGACCTGAAAAAAATAATTTCAAAATAAAGTACTTTGGAAATATTCTTGCTTTTGATTTCTGAAAGTATTTCATTTAAAACACGTTCATCTCTAGTTTTAAACAAAAAAATATTTGCAAATACTCTACTAGATAATAGTGTATGCAATCCATTCTTATTTAAATAATTTACTAAAATAGTACCTGATACCTTAGATGATTTTGTCTTTTTTAATTCTATATCCTTTCCAAGTGTTATACTATTGTCGTGTTTACGCTGGTAAAAAAGAATAGTATCTATTAAACATACTCTTGGCGTATAATGATAGAAAAGCTGTGTAAAACAAACCCACTCTTCTGCATAGAATAGAGCAGTGTCAAATCTATTCCTATTTATATAATTAAAGCGAAACAGCGGGATTGGAGCACCAAAATGAATTTTACCGACAAGATAGTCATCTGCGAAATTATTAAATCTATAAAGTTCTTTTACTTCATTGGATATCTCATAATTCTTTGTAAATCGCTTACTGGCGCATAACACAAAGTCTACATTATTTTTAATAAGGGTGCTTATTTGCAACTCCAATTTCTGCGGATGCATAATATCATCATCATCAAAAAACTGAATATATTGTGCCTTTTTCTTTTCTGCTAAATCCAATCCAAAATTCCGCGAAGCAGAAAGGCCTTGAGGATACTTCTCCGGTTTTTTAAAATAGAGAAACCGATCGTCTGTTTCTATAAATTTATTGATAACAGCTTCCGTATCATCGGCTGAATTGTCATCGGTTATCAAACATTCAAAATTATCATAGGTTTGATTTTGAATGGACTTCAAAGTTTCAATTATGAGATGAGCCCTATTAAATGTGGCTAAAAGAATGGTTACCTTAGGATTATCAGTAGTTATCAACCTAATGTATCAGTTTTAATATTTGACGCCAATGTAATAAACCAAGATATCTTAATGCAGAAAAAAAGCTTTTGATTTTACTAAAGTCTTCTCGAATAAAAACGGTCTTAAGCAGATTATACCGTTTTATAAGAAGTGCTTTTGAAACCAACTTTTTGGGAAAGGGATGTACCGCATCTTCAAGTTGCTCGAAAAATTCTAGTCCGGCTTCAAGTTCATTCCTTTTCAAAGAACTTGAAGGCCAAACCCAAGAAATTACCTGAACATCCGAGTAAAAGTCTTTCTTGTATTCAAACAATTTAAACATTCGAAGCATACTTTGCTGTGCGCTTGCCAGCTGCTTTTGCTGTTGTAGTTTTGATATTTGATTGTTGTGTACGCGGTAAATTAAAAGTGCTTCATCTAAATTAGCCAACTTTTCCCCGGCTACTACCAAACGGGTAAAGAGATCATAATCTTCTGCAGGCTCTTTTGTGGGGTCATATTTATAGTGTTTAAAAATTTCTGCCCGCCCCATTATGCTGGGGTGTATTAGCGAACTACCCAAAAGCAAGTTCACTTGTATGGCTTTAGGTTCGGTTGGGTAATTGAATTTTAAACTGCTACCTTCTACACGTGCATCCGTACCACAGAGGGCAACATCCGGATGTTGTTCTAAGAAAGTCAGCTGTTTCTCAAAGCGTTTGGGCAAACTCACATCATCAGCATCCATCCTAGCAATATACGTTCCCCTAGCCTGATCAATAGCCCAATTTAAACTTTCGGTATACCCGGAATTCCTTTTTTTCCTGTGAAAGATAATCCGGGGATCTTTAAACCTGTTAATGATTTCGATGCTGCCGTCAGTAGAACAATCATCAATAACCAGAAGTTCAAAATCAGGTTCTGTTTGATCGAGGATACTTTGTATACTTTTCGCTATAAAAGCTTCAGCATTATAGACAGGTAATAAGACACTGATTTTAGGACTCAAGATCTATAAGTTTAGTATTAATCCCAATCGTCAATTCCCCTTGTTCTAAAATATTAAAGCCTCGTTTTCGAAGTATATGATAGATTGAACTACGTATATCAAACTCATCGTGAATCTCAATAACCAGCACTTTTGTCCTATCTAAAAAATCCTGATTTACCTGACTTTTAAAAATAAAACGCTCAGCACCCTCAATGTCTATTTTTAAAAGATCAAAGAATCCGGTTCCTTCATTAAGAAGTTCTAGGAGTGTGATGCCCGGAATTGTTCCATTAGAACTTTCTTGGGTTGTTGTTGCCCAGTCTGCACCATCACGCATGGGTTTCCCAATGGCAAAACGTTTTCCTGGCTCTGCACTCAACGCTTTTTGCAAGGGTTTAATATTTCCAAAATTCCCCACATTTTTCAGAAGCATTTTGAAATTTTGAGGCTCTGGCTCTAAAGAATAAATTACACTAAGGGGGAAACGTTCTGCAAAAAAACGCGATGTAAGACCAATATTTGCGCCTGCATCGACAATTGTTATAGGTTCACCCGGCTGGAAGTTAAGCTCCAATGCGGTACAAGCTGTCTCATATTCCGCTTCAAATATCACCTGACGCAAGACGTCGTAATCACTACTGGGTCGGTTTCTGATAAAAAATGGATTGGTGTAGTTCTTAAGTTCGAGTCTGTAATGTGCTTCCTGCTTTTTAAGTTTTGCCTTACTTACAAACGAACTTCTTTGTAAATCGTACTGCAGGCGTTTTTGTGGACTGCCTTTTAAAAAAGCATTATAAAGCTTCCGCAGATTTTTTTCAAAAATCATTTAAAAAGCCTTTTAAATTTTCGTAAAGGTTTCAAAATATAAAATCCCAACTTAAACTCTTTTCGCTCCAGATTTTTATAACGCTCACGCTCCTCACGCTCTAATCGGAAGAATAAATCATCAATAAGCTCACTATAATGCCCCTGATATATTACCTCATTTTTTTTATATATGTACTTGCGCTTAGCTAGAGACAAACGTTCGTTTAAAATCATTGAAGTTGTACTCTCCGTATGTCTATAATACGTAAACAGCTGTTCTGGTATTATAAAAGCTTCCCCTTTCGGATATAATAATCTCAAGTAAAAATCCCAATCCTCAAAGCCCCTTACCGCTTCTGCTTCATCATAACCCCCTATCGATTCCCAATCTTTCTTCCGAAACAGAGCACTGCCTAAAGCCGCGTTTTCAAAAAGGAAATTCTGATACCCGCCTCCTGAAGGTTTAATAAGCTCGCCTCTAACACCATCAGTAGTTCGTAATGCATAGCTTGTAACCAGTTTAACCTCGGGATTCTCTCTAAGGATTTTAATGGCCCTAGCCGAAAAATTGGGTTCAAAATAATCGTCTGCATCCCAATTTAAAATGTAATCGCCTTTAGCTTTCAGAATTCCCGCATTACGAGCTGAAGCCTGGCCTCGGTTTACCTGAGTCACCAATACGTCAACCTGATCACGGTTGGCCATCAATAGATCTTTGTTGATGCTATCTGAACCATCATCGACAACAATTAGTTCATAATTGATGCCTTCCTGTTGTCGAACTGCGTTTAGTGTTCTCTTTAAAAAAGAGCCAGCGTTGAAAAAAGGAATTATGATAGAAATACAAGGGGTCAAAATAAAATATTTAATTACCTGGCAACAGACTAGTTGCGGCTATAGGACCTATATTTCAAACCCTTGGTAAGTATAGGATGCTCAAAAAGTCTGTAGGACAAGTAGCTTATCAAAATGGTTATAGAACAATAAATTGAAAATCTTAATACACTTAGTTCAAGAAAAGATTTTGAGACTTCAAAGTAATCCAAACTCAAATTGAACAAAACGGGAACGAAATTGTGGTATAAATAAATACCGTAGCTTATAGAACCCAAGAAAAATAGTAAAGGATGCTCCAGAATTTTTTTCACAAAAAAAGACTGATCATTCCACCTACACATATAAACTAAATACATAGCTATAATGCCGAAAAATAATTGAGTTGAAAAATAAGGTACAGCATATACGTAATAATGAGTTAAAATTAAGCTTAAAGTGATCCAAAAGAAATAGCTCCCTAATCTACCTAGATTTTGAATTTTTCCAGATTCAAAAATTTCATAATAGGATAGTAATCCACCAATTGTAAAAAGATTCAGAGAGCTTAAGGTATGAACTCGTACAAATCCTATATTAAAAAATGGAAATAGGGTCGAAAACACTATTGTAATTATTAGAAAGACTTTTAACCTATGAGGAATTATAAAAAAGATTAGAAAGGGCCAAAATAAATAAAACTGTTCTTCAACAGCTAGTGACCATAAATGGGCAAATGGACCAAACCACTCACCGGATTTATAAGTCAAAAAATTAGATGTATAGCTTAAATACCAAAATATATTATTTAAATAATCCTTCTGAATGTATTGAGCAATAGGAATTAAAACAAGAAGTGTTAAATAGTAAATCGGAAAAATACGTGAAGCCCTTCGTTTAAGAAATCTAAAACAAATATTAATTCTTGAAATCTTATTTGGATCAAAAAATCTCAATTGATGGAAAAGAATTCGAGATATAAGATAACCACTTAAAACAAAAAATATATCTACACCTAAAACGCCTATCGGGATTTTTAAACTTTTAGAGAAATCCACTAAAAAATGAGACAAAAGAACCATTAAAACTGCAATAGCCCGAAGCCCATTCAGTCCCAAAACATAACTGATATCAGATTTTATATTAATTTAGGTCCGTATAAATTTAATTAGATTGTATCCCCGTCTCAAGGTCAAACCACTTAAAAGGGCAAGCGGATAGACTAGACCCTTAAATAATCCGTGATATTTAAAAATTTTAGAAGTTGCAAGTCCGACATATTTGGGTAAAATTCGCTGACTTGCCAATTTAAAATTAAGTTGAACATGACCTGAAATGAGCCATTTCAGATCTTGTACTGGTGCAGTTCCCTCTAGGTATTTGAGTGTCACCAATTTCAATTCTGCATTCATTTGATCAAACCAAATCCTATTTTTATGCGCTTTTACAACAAAGCCGTCATCGTGAATTCTACGATGAGTAAGGATTTGATTTATTAGCTTACCCTTGGTCGTTATATATAAGAGCTTTATGTTATACTGATATTCACTAGCTTGATCTTTTATTCCTTCAGCAAACTTTAATTGATCTGCAAATTCACGTTTTACGAGTAAATCATTCGTTATCCAGGCCACATTAAATCGTAAAAAGTTTTTAGCACTTAACACTGCCTCTTTACGATTAATCTCATAAGGTCGCTCCCGCAAACCATTTTCATCAAAGTTCTGGCAATCACCAACAGCAAAATCCAGATTATTTTTTTCTATTTCTGAAACCAAAAGTTTCAAATGATCTGGCAACATTATATCATCACTATCAAAAAACTTAATCAAATCACCGCTTGATTTTCTATAACCATAATTGCGACAAGCGTTTGCCCCCTTACTTACTTCCTTTGGCCTAAGCTCGTAGGTAAAGCGCTTATCAAACTTTATGAAGTTAGACACAGCAGCCTCAGTATTGTCTGTAGAGCCATCGTCTATAATTATACATTCCCAGTCTGTGTATATCTGTTCTTGTATAGACTTTAGGGTGTCAATTATATAATGAGCCCTGTTATAGGTTGCTATTACAATAGAAACCTTTTTCAATTTTGAAAGCTTAATTTTAAATGGGTCGTCCTTGGGAATTTTAAATCTTTAACCTCACTATATAAATTGGGAGTCATCGATCTTAATTTATAAGATTTGCACCAGGCTACTTTTATAAACCATTCTAAGTGTGTAACAGGGCTAAGTGGTTTCCAGCTCTTGAGAACCTGAACCAAAGCAGTTCTATAATCTTTTTTATCAAGGGTTTTAATTAATGAATGCCTTAAAACAAGTCTTATAAAGGCTTCATGTAATTTAGAATTACTCGTGATTTCTTGCTGATTTTTAAGGTACATCAACCGTATTTCGTTAAGGCTGGATTGATAAAAAAAAGTAGTGTTTGTATTATTTGTAACTCCGTCCACCTGATTAATTCGATAGAATGAATCAGGTTTACTGCAATCAAAATATATTCTAGGATATTTAAACAAAGCGTTTAGATGAACCTCCCAATCCTGATAAACAAATGATTCTTTATCCCAACCATTCGTGCTCTCATAAAATTCTTTTTTCCATACCACACCCATAGTGTGCCAGGGCATATCCTGCTCAAAAAAACGAATAATTAATTCATCTATAGTTTCAGAGCCTGTAAAATTATTCCATAATAAATCAGAATCTCCAGGTTGGTTAAAGAAAACACTGGTTTTGAAAACATACAAATCGTAATTTGACTGCTTTAATACTAAATGGTAACGTTTTTCTAGAAAAGACTCTGCAATTAAGTCGTCTGAATCTAAAAAAATAAAATATTCTGATCTTGCCTGAGAAGCCCCATAATTGCGAGCATCATTTCCTCCTTTAGAATAATTTTCTGTTCTCGCGAGACTTTTAAAACGTGAATCTTCAGCAGCGAAAATATCTGCTATTGCACGGGTCCTGTCACTACTTCCATCATCAACAATTATACATTCCCAATATTTGAATTCCTGATTTTTCACAGCGTTAAGTGTTTCTGCTAAACAATGTTCCCTGTTATAGGCTGGGATTATTATTGAAAAATAAGGTTTATTCAAAAATTTAAATGCAGGTTTTGAAATTCAACGTTTCAGCATTATGAGAGATTTTGGTAGAGGTTCTAAACTACAGGCTTATAACACTCAAAATACTGCTCCATTTTTTTACTGTATTTTGACCTTAAAAGATATCCTCTATTCGTGATTCGCTGGGTAAGCAGATAAAAAACTAACCAAAATACACTTTCAAATCCTGCTATAGTATAGGTCATTTTAATAAATCTGAAGTAATCGTTTTTCCGTATAGTTTGATTCAGAATCAAGGCTTGTTGTCTTTTATATAAGAAGAAAAGGGAATTTCTATCTGATTTACCATACAAATCTTTGAAGGTCTCGTAAAAGCTTCTAAAATATTGCGAATTAAACTCTAATGCTGTTTTCTGCTTGGCCACTGTAATACTATCAGCATGGAGTCTTCGCAATGTTAATACCTGATCCAAAACCCGGCAATTGACACTTTTAAGCGATACTTTACAAAAAAAATTATACTCCTGAGCAGACTTAAGGTGCTCATTAAAACGAAGATCAGCAACCAGCGCCCTTTTACAAAAAAAATCATAGGTCAGCCAGTTTACGAGCTGAGTTACATAATTATAATGGGTAACGGGATACTGTTCATAAGTATAGAATTCAGAATAGTCTTCTTTGATATCCTGAGTTTTGGGGTGAGCAAATCCTAGTGTTTTAGAAATGACAAAATCTGCGTTATCCTTCTTTATACAGTTTAGCTTTTCCTTTATAAAATCAGGATGCATCAAATCATCACTATCAAACCAGTTAATGAATTCCCCATTGCTCAATTCAAACCCATAGTTACGGCAAGAGTTGGCTCCCTTTGTCTTATGAACCGGTCTATGGTGGTATTGAAACCTAGAATCTTTTTCAACATAATTAGCAAGAAACTCATCCGTATCATCGGTACTTCCATCATCCACCACAATACACTCCCAATGAGTATAGCTCTGCGCCAGTACCGAATCAAGGGTCTCCCCGATCAAATGCGCCCGGTTATAGGTGGGAATGATAATGGAAACTAATGAACCATTTAGCATAACTAATATAGTTTAATAAATAAATCTTTTACGTAATGGTTTAGTAAAAAGATAACCTTTACCAAAGAATAAAAAACTTAAAAATGAAAGAATTAACAGCGCTTGAAATTCTATTTTATTTACCATATTTAACTTAAGATATTCCATACTATTAAGGGTTTGTTTAAAATTTCTAAAAAATAATTGATACCCAAATCTCGTATGATGATCACAATAAATTGTCAGCATTTGGTTAAAAACAGTATGTTTTGTTTTTTTACTTAGCCTTGGGTGATAGGCCTTTAAAATTTTCGCTCTAACTTTCATATTAGACCAAACCTTGGGCTTAGAGCTGTTTTTAGGTTTAGACATGTTGTCAAGATGATCTACAAGATAATTTAAAGGCTCGTCGATTACATAATAATTCACAGAACTTGCTAATACTCCTACATGAAAATCATACTCTTGAGACTGTTGAAGAGACTCATCAAATACAAACCTATTTTCTTCTAAAAAAGTTTTTCTCCACAATGGAGCTATTGTAGTCCAAAAAATATTGAATAAGATATAGTCTTCGAATGCATTATTTGATCGGATGTTCTCCTTTCGTAAGCCCAAAACTTTGTCTTGATTTCTATCATAAATTAAAGTTTGACAAACTGAGAAATCAAAATTAGAATCTATAAGACAAGATAGCTGTTTTCTTATTTTATCAGGCAACATCAAATCATCGCTATCAAACCAATTCACATATTCCCCTTTACTCAACTCAAACCCATAATTTCGACACGCATTAGCCCCCTTAGGGCGATCTTTGGGGCGATGATGATACTGAAACCGAGAATCTTTAGCCACATACTCCACAAGCACCTCATCCGTAGCATCCGTACTTACATCATCTACCACAATACACTCCCAATTCGTATACGTCTGCGCCAAAACCGAATCAAGGGTCTCCCCGATCAAATGTGCCCGGTTATAGGTGGGAATGATGATAGAGACTAAAGGTTGTTCGTGCATCACTTAAAATTTTAAAACCATATTTTCGAGATAGTGCGCTAACACTCCTCCTTAACACTTAATAAACCCGTAGCTACTCCGTAGCAAAGGCGTAGATAAAGCGTCAGTAAAGCGTGCTAGACTTCCATTAAAAAACACCTGATTCCGGCAAAATCGGCAGAATCGGCAAAATCGGCAGGAATGACCACTCCCAATTGTCCTAGCTTAAAAAGCAGCTTAATTTCGGCATTAGAAGTTCGCTTCAAGCGCTGCATTTCTATACGGTTTAAATCAGCACCTACAAATTAGAAGTGCAGCAACAAAGCAAGGACCACTAAATCATGTATAACATAATCAAACTACTATGGCTACACTCAAAGGCTTAATAAAAATTGAAGGCACCCTCGACGGCTTAACCTTCTACAAAGGAAAAAACGGCTACTTCATTCGCACCAAAGGCGGCATCAGTAAAAAGCGTATTCAAAACGACCCGGCATTTATACGAACTCGGGAAAACGCCAACGAATTTGGGCTGGCAGCAACCGCAGGTAAAATACTTCGGCGCGCGCTCTCCGTACTATTCTGTAATTCTAAAGACAACAGCCTGCCTTCAAGACTTATGAGCACAATGATGCTGATCAAAAATCAGGACACCATTTCACCAAGAGGGCAACGCAGTCCTGCTGTGGGTCTGACCACTCCCGGAGGAAAAGTACTCTTACAGAATTTTGATTGTAACGAAAATGCAATTCTGGCGCAAGTGCTTCGTGCCGACTATACAGTAAACACAACCACCGGTGAGATAAGCATTCCCGACTTTATTCCTGGCACGCAACTGGTGGCACCTCTGGGAGCTACCCACGTCACCTTGCAATCGGCCTTCTTAAATTTAGATTTCACAACCGAAGTCAGAGATTTACAACTTAGCGATCCGGTCAATCTCCCCATCAATCTGACGCCGGATAACGTGACACTTGCTCCGGCTGCAGTTACGGGAACCGGCATCACCATGATATTATTGCAACTCTCCTTTTTTCAGGAAATGAACGGCGTACAATACCACCTCAACAATGGGGCGTTCAACACCTTAAACATCGTACGTGTGATCTAAACTACACCTTAATAAGCCGGTTAAGTATTTAATCGGCTTTCTTTATCCTGGACGTGTTCAACTGCTTGGAGCAACACTTCGTCCAATTTCGATATATAACGTTGCATCGTAAATGCTTCATAAATACGTTTGCGTGCCGCTCTACCCAATTCTCCCGCTAGCTCTACATCATCTAACAATCGGATCATATGCTGCGCCATCTCCTCTACTGCGCCTTCCTCAGCTAACAAGCCTGTTTGCTCATGAATTACAACATCAGGGATTCCTGCATGAAGCGTTGAAATAACTGGGACTCCTGCTGCGGAAGCTTCCAAAACAGCAAGCGGTGTACCTTCCATATCACCGTTTAAACCAGTTTTAGAATGTTGAACAAAACCACGCACTTTTTGTAGCCGCTCCCTATACGCTTCTGGTGTAATTATGCCCAAAAATTCAACGGATTTTTCACAACCCAAAACTTTTGCTAAATCGAAACACGCATTTTTCAAAACTCCATCACCTGCCATCCACAAATTAGCATCCGGATGTACCTTTAACGCCTTAGCAAATGCCATTATCGTCAAATGAGGCGCCTTTTTATCTACAAAACGGCCAATAGAAATAAAGGTTTTCTTCTCAAAATTAGCTTGAACATCAAAGAAAATGGGATTTGGTCCGTAGGTATTTAATATAAGTTTACTCGAAGGACAGCCCAGTTCTAAAAGCGTCTTATGCATCTTTTTGGAAACAGCAATAACAAAAGCTGCGTGTCTAAAAACTTCTTGATACTGATTTGTGCGTTTAATAACCTCCTTTACAGAAGCATCATACCCATGAAAATGAACCACAAAAGGGATGCTTGTCTTTTGCAAAACGGGCAGTAGGTCAAAGGCATGAATCCCATATTGCACAAGGATGACATCTATTTTTTTCTTCTTCAAAGAAGCGATAATATTTTTCACTCTTAGTAAGTGAGCAGGCTTCTTTAAAAACCATTTGATAAATCGCTGTGCTCGACTCAATCTTGATACAGGATGAACTTCTCCTTCAAGGTTTAACGATCCTCCACCTCCATAGTAATAATATACCTTTCCTTGAAGCCGCTCCTTTTGCGCTTGGATAAAGGTTTCTGAATAGGGGTTTCTACTAGGGCTAAATAGAGCTATGTTCAAAATTAAGACGATTTATAAGCAATACCAGAAAGCCCCGTAATCATTTGCCCTTCTTTAAAGACAACATGGTCAGGATTATCCATCTTTAATAATTTACGTATTATAGGAGTAAAAAGTTTAGCCAAAACTTTTTGCTTTTTCTTACTGATACCACTCCGCTTAACCCACAAACCGAGCATTTGAGCCATCGCAGCATGCCAGCCTCCTGTCGCCTTTATTTGGATAGAACTAAATCCGGCAGCTTTTAAATGACGCTCTAAAGAGAAGGGAGTATATCTATATTCGTCATGCGGAACCTCATGCAAATTCCACAAAAAAGGAACCGTAAAAAAGAAGACTCCTCCAGGCTTCAAAACTCTAAACACTTCTTTCAATACAGTCTCAGGATCTGGGCAGTGTTCTAATACCTCTGTAGCAATTGCACATTCGTAAGTAGTATTCTTAAAGGGCATTTGACTTCCATCCCAAATATAGTCAGGCCTTACTTGTGCATCATAGGTTAAGGCAGAATCAATATCCAATCCCGTATATGAAGTCACCATAGAATTTTCTAAAACATAGTTTTTATAAGGCATTTTACCACAGCCTACATCTAGCAATGCCCCTTGCATTAGTGGTAGCTTTTCAGTAAGAGCCATCAATATGGCTCTTCGCACACTATACCTATCTAACGTTTGAAAATCGGGCTTTATATTGATGAATAAATCTGGCATTATGCTTTAATACTAATTCTGCAAGTATAGTCTACGCGAACGAGAAACAAATTCAGATTATTTTCCTCTATATATTCATCGACTGCTTTTTTACATCCCTCCCAGTGACCATAATCATCAATGATTAAAATACCCCCAGATACTAATCGCGGAAATAAATGCTGTAATTCATGCTTAGTTGATTCATACCAATCAGTATCCAAACGTAAAATAGAAATTGCATTAGGGACAGTATTGGGAATAGTTTTTTCTACTTCTCCTTTAATAAAATGGATTTTGTCCATATTATACCCAGTGGTCTCGATGTTTTGAGTCACTTCCTCTAAACCTGAATAACATTTAATTCGTTCCCAAGAATCATCCTTATTTTGAAAAGCCTCCACTGCTGATCCTGCTCTATGCGACCAATCGTTAGCCGATGGCGCATTCATACCCTCATATGTATCATATAAATAAATTTCTCGCTCTTGATTTCCTAATCTAATTAGTTCCGTAAGTGCTGCCATTACACTACCTCCTTTCCATACGCCACATTCAACAATAGCACCTTTTAAGTTATTCTGTTCAATATAATCAACTGCACGGATTAGGTTAACCAAACGCAAAGCTCCAGTTAGTGTATAAGGTAGTGACTTCTTAATAATATCTATCTCGTGATCTTTAAAATCCGATTCAGAATATTCTACACATAATTTGGGGCTTAAGTAATCCTTAAAGTACCTGTTGAATACGGCAGACTTTAACTTTTTTTTTATTTTTTTAATCATACTTATTAATTTCCCAAGAAGCTTCCTCCAAATAAACACAAGCTCCTTTTTGCCAATTATAATCAGTTCTAGTAGTTGTCAGCATTTCCACCTTAAAATCACCTATCCCTTCTATTACTTGATACTTCTCTTTTGTTTTTGAATTTGATAAAAAAATCTTCAAGCTATAATTACCCATGTAGAGTTTAGGTTTTGGCATAGAGCAAGTAAAATGGTATTTCCCTGATTTTCGTAAACGGTTTTTATCAGCATCAAAAATCCAATTATGAGTAATAGGTATTTCTTGTTCATTTAGTATCTGAAAAGACATCGCTAAATCTTCTGTATCATTCGGACAGATCAATAAAAATTCGAAACTAAGTTCCTTTCCAAACAAATGAATATTATGATCTAAAATTGTATTTACGCTGACAGATTCTATATATGGCTTACCTCTAGATTCATCATATTTTATGGTATTTGACAATTTTTCTTCATTTAAGTAATTACTTATTCCCACTAGAGGATCTCCAGAATACGTAATTCCACCATTTTTCATGATTAGAAGCCTATTTGTGAGCTGGGCTATCGAATTCATATTATGACTTACAAACAGCACCGTCCGCCCTTCTCCCTGAGAAATATCCTGCATCTTCCCGATCGCCTTTTTTTGAAATTCAGCATCTCCCACAGCAAGCACTTCATCCACAACTAGGATCTCAGGTTCTAAGTGGGCAGCAACCGCAAAGGCCAGCCTTACGGTCATCCCACTGCTATAACGTTTCGTGGGTGTATCAATATAACGCTCACACCCGGAGAAGGCAATGATCTCGTCGAGCTTCCGCGTGATCTCCGCTTTTTGCATCCCAAGTATGGCACCATTCAAATAGATGTTTTCACGTCCGGTCAATTCATGATGAAAACCCGTACCTACTTCAAGCAAGGAGGCAATCCGGCCCCGACTTTTAATAACGCCGGTACTCGGTGCAGTTACCCGTGAAAGAATTTTTAACAAGGTAGATTTCCCCGCACCGTTTTTACCAATAATTCCTAAAACCTCCCCTTGTTTAACCTCAAAGTTGATATCCCGCAACGCCCACACATAGTCCTCGGTCGATTGCTTACTGCGATCATTAACAGCGCCTACCTTTAAAAAAGGATCTTCTTTGCCTAGTAAACGTGCCCAATTCCGCTTAAGATCATCCCGCAAAGTACCCGTACCTACCGTTCCTAGACGGTATTGCTTAGAGATGTTTTCTGCTTTGAGGATTATATCAGACATATTTTATTTTAGAATTAGGCTATAGGCTGTAGCTAATAGACTATAGGATAAAAGCTATCGACTACCAGCTATTGACTTATTTGAAGTGACACCCCTGTCAGTTCGAGTGCTTGATAGAGGCCGGGAGCCGAAAGCAAGTGTTCCCGATAATTATCGGGAGAGAATCATAATTACAAATATGATGAACAAAATCCAATGCTTTCCGATAAACGCTCAATCCCTCAAAATCAAAACTCACTTCTTTCATAATGCGCCCCATATTTTTTTCACCTACTGACTAAGAGCTAAAAGCTATCTCCTAAAAGCTATAGTCTAAAAGCTACCGACTATTCCCTATCGACTCCCAGCTATCGCCTAAAAGCTATAGACTAACCCCTATCCTTCCTTTAAAAACCGTTGCAACCCTGCTATCATTTTCAATAACTCAGCCAACTGCTGGCGATTGTCTAAGTTCTTTGACTTTTTAATGTAACCCTGCCTATAAGCAATTGTTGAACACACCACACATTCCTTCGCAGAATTCTTAGCAATATTTAAAAACCTATTGAACTGTGCATCACTATCCCCCTTACCTTCCGCAATGTTCAACGAAATGGAACAGGCTGCTCTGATAAATTGAGAACTGAGGCCATAAAGTTCTTTCTGTGGAAATGAATCAGTTTGTTTATATACTTCATCAATAAAATCCAGTGCTTTTTGATAAACGCTCAATCCCTCAAAATCAAAACTAACCTCCTTCATAATGCACTCTATATTTTAAAAAAAACTACTGACTAAGCCCCAAAAGCTATAGACTATAAGCTACTGACTAACCGCTACCGACTAACAGCTATCGACTCCCAGCTAAATCGTATCAATAAAATTCCTCCCGGTTCGGTTAAAAACGATCAACCCGATAAAAAACACAACCAAACTAAGCAGTCCACAGTAGCCCAAAAGCCCCCAGTCAAATAGCCCTTCCTGTAAGGTCATATAGCGAAAAGCTTCGATCAGGATAGCGATAGGATTCAGTTCGATCAACCAGGCATATGCACTTAAGGTAGTACTATTATATACCTCAGCAATAGGATACATCACCGCCGAAACATACATCAACAAGGTTGTAGCAAAACCGATCAGAATTCTAAAATCTCGGTACTTCGTGGTTAACGAACTGATCAACATTCCTAAACCTAAGCCCAAAACTGCCAAAATCCCCAAGACTACCGGAAACAACCATAAGGCCCTATCGGGATACAAAACATAACCTTTCAACACAAAATACACATAAAAACAAGCGAAGATGAACAACTGTATACTCAACTTAAACAAGGCAGAAATCGCCTGAGACAGCGGAGTAATGATCCGTGGAAAATAAACTTTAGAGAATAAACCGGCATTGCTGGCAAAGGTGTTCGAGGTATTGTTTAAACACTGCGAAAAATAACTCCACATGGTGATACCGGCCAAGTTAAAAAGGAAAGGTGGCGCCCCTCCGGTTTTGATACTCGCGATATTGTTAAACACCAGGGTAAAGATAACTCCGGTAAATAAAGGCTGAATCAAATACCATAACGGACCCAAAATAGTTTGCTTATAGGCTGAAATGATATCTCGTCGCACAAATAAGAACAACAGATCCTTATATCTCCAGATCTCCTTAAAATCTATACGCAGCAGAGACTGCTTCGCATTGATTTCATACAACCAATCCTCCTCTTCTCCCATTAATTAATGCTCCAACTGATCGTTAAACCAACGATATGCTCTTTTAATATTATATTTTACTCGATTTGCGATTCCTCCAGTTTTCTTTTGGCGATAGGCTTCACCGTATTTTCCATAGCCGTAGCCATATTCATAGCCGTAACCGTAGCCATAGCCCAACTTGCTTTTGGCACTGAAGTAATTCAACACAAAACTGATGTTACGTATTTCTTTTTTCTTATACTTGTCATTAATTAGGCGCAACATACCTTTCTTAGTATAATGCTGACGAATCACATACAAGGTGGCATCTACATATTCATCCAATTCTAAAGCGTCAGAAACCAAGCCCACAGGTGGTGTGTCAAGAATAATATAATCGTATTCTTTCTTCAGTTCTTCCATAAGCGTATCCATCTGTTCGCTCATCATCAATTCTGACGGGTTGGGAGGAACGGCGCCTGCAAGTATAACATCAAGATGTGGAATCTTTGTAGGCTGAACAATTTCGGCCAATGTGCTTTCACCGATTAGATAATTCACCACCCCGGTATCGTTCGGTAAATTGAAATCTCCAAAGATCTTCGGTTTTCTAAGGTCTAAACCTACGAGCACTGTTTTACGCTGACTTAACGCAAAAACACTTGCTAAGTTGATACTACAAAAAGTTTTTCCTTCTCCACTGACTGAGGAAGTGATGCGAACAGTTTTAGCCCCTTCGATCTGTTGCTTTCTGTAGATAAATTGTAAACTGGAGCGTAGTCCTCTAAAGGCTTCAGCAATTGCCGAGCGGGGATCTTCAATAACCACTAAATTGCTTTTTGAAGTGCTCTTTCCAATAGCCCCTAAAACAGGAATACTCGAAAGTCGCTTGATCTCATTCGGGTTACCAATTTTAGTATCAAAGAAGAACAATAAAAACACGATGGCTAACGGCACTACGGTTCCTCCTACGACAGCCATCACATAACTCACTTCGGTATTGGGGCCAATTGCCCCACCTCCGGTATCTTTAGCTTCATCAATGATCACAATATCAGAAACATTGGCCGCTTTGACGATTCCTGCCTGACTGCGTTTATCTAAAAATACACCGTATGCACCTTCTGTAAGGTTATAACGACGTTGAATACCAAATAACTGCTGCTGCTCTTGTGGAAGCTTTCGCATCTGCCCTTCGGTTGCAGCGATCTCATTACGCACTTCGCGCAATTGACCTCTGATGATTTGCTGGCTCGAAGCCATATTTTCAAAAAGCACGGCTTTGATCGCATCAATACGACGATCTAAATCTTTAAACGCCGGGTTGTTAGGTTTTGCGGTATACGCCAAACGACGCCGTTCTTCTGCGAGTTCAATAATGCTGCTTACACTTTGCGTAACACTCCCTTCTCCAATTCCGGTAATACTCGGCGCCGGAATATCTGTACCATAGTCTTCTCGGGTGCGCAGGTAATTCTCTAAATCCTGATAATATTGTAACCGTTGTTCTAAATTCTGTTTCTGTGCATCAAGCTCGGTGATCTTAGCGATCAGACTTTCTTCACTACTGCCAATTCCTATACTGCTGTTCTCATCTCTAAATTTATCAAGCTCTTCCTGTACGTTTTTCATCTCAACCGATTTCACCGCCAGACTGCTATCAATAAACTGAATGGTTTTGGTCGCAAACAAGTTTTTACGCTCCAATTGAGTTTCGGCTAAAATCCTAACGGACGCGTTTAAGTAATCTACTAA
>CESL01019183.1_pt1 | contig 24536 bp, 22 predicted proteins | sample 531221 | NCBI WGS metagenome assembly CESL01 (sample SAMEA2622197, study PRJEB7988) | marine metagenome | biome: marine biome (ENVO:00000447); feature: mesopelagic zone (ENVO:00000213) & marine oxygen minimum zone (ENVO:01000065); material: "saline water (ENVO:00002010), including plankton...
GAAATTCTCTTTGCTTTTGAAAAATTATAATTATACTCTTTTAATTTTATTTTTCTAGCTTCAGTCCTTTTAGCTAAACCATCTGCTATTGAACTATTTAGGGGATTTAATACTTTTTTATTTTCTTTAATTTTTGACGAATCAGTTTCTACTTTTGATTTGGTATAATTATCAAAACCTGATTTTTTTGTATCAGAACCATCGACTTCACTAACGGGTATAATATGTATAGGATCATTTACTATAATTTCATTTACATCTTCAACTAATTCATGAATTATTTTATCTGTGATATCTTTGTTTTTATTAAGAGGCATATCAAAGTCAAGGGAAACCTGATCTTCTATCTCTACCAACTCGGGATCAATAACTTGAATTTCATTAATATTTGCAGAAATATTCTCAATTTCTATTTCATCTTCTTTAATGTCATCCATTTCAAAATCAACTTCCTCAAAAGAAACTTCTATTTCATTGATATCAATTTTTGATGAAGATAAGTCTTTGCTAATTTCTAAATCATCCGTTACTGGTAAATCTGTATTTTTAAAATCAATAGATTCTGAAGAGAAATCAAACTGTAAAGGAATTTTTTTATCTTGATTTTCACTACTAAAATCTTGAATAATTTCATTATTACCATCCAAACTATGAATGATTTTTTTAGGATCAGCATGAATAATTTCTTGTTGTTGATTTGGATCAAAACCAGTTGCAATTACAGTAACTGAAATAGAACTTTCTAAAGAAATATCTTCTCCAATTCCCATAATTATATTAGCACTATGCCCTGCCTTTTCTTGAATATATTCATTAATCAATCCTATTTCATCAATAGTAATTTCCTTATCACCTGATACAATTAAAAGCAAAACATTTTTAGCTCCAGTTATCCTATTATCGTTTAATAGTGGTGAATCTAAAGCAGATGATATAGCTTCAACTGCTCTTTTTGATCCAGATGCCTCAGCTGAACCCATTATTGCATTTCCACTATTAGATAATACAGTTTTAGCATCTTTTAAATCAATGTTTTGAGTATAGTGGTGAGTTATAACTTCTGCAATTCCTTTTGAAGCAGTAGCTAATACTTCATCTGCTTTTGCAAAGCCTTCTTTAAATCCTAAATTTCCATATATATCTCTTAATTTATTATTATTAATAACTATTAAAGCATCAACTTGTTTTCTTAATTTTTCGACTCCTATTTTAGCTTGATCATGTCTAATTTTACCTTCAAAATTAAAAGGCATTGTAACAATTCCTACTGTTAGAATTTCCATTTCTTTAGCAAGCTTTGAAATTATTGGAGCGGCTCCTGTACCTGTTCCTCCTCCCATACCTGCTGTTATAAATACCATTTTAGTATTAGTCTCAAACATTTTTCTTATATCATCAAAACTTTCAACAGCAGCCTGCTCTCCAATTTTAGGGTTAGCTCCAGCTCCTAAACCTTCTGTTAGAGTAATTCCAAGCTGAATTTTATTTTCTACAGGACTATTCTCTAATGCTTGTGAGTCAGTATTACAAACTACAAAATCTACTCCTTTAATTCCTTTGGAATGCATATAATTAATTGCATTACTTCCTCCACCTCCAACACCTATTACTTTAATTACATTGCTTTGATTTTTTGGTAAATCAAAGGGCAGGTTATTAATTTCTTGATTTAATTGCATAGTTATTATTTTATTCAGCGTTATCTAAAAAAGTTTTAAGCGATTGAGTAAATCTTTCAAAGATTGTTGTTCTTTCAATTTTTTCAGATTCACTTTCAGTATTTTTATTGTTTATTTCTCCCTCATCATTATCCTTATTATTTTTTTTAACTTTTGTTGAATTCATTACTAACCCTACTGCTGTAGCATACATTGGACTAGAAATTTCAATTGAATTATTTCCTGCAAGATGCTCACTTGGATAACCAAGTCTTGTATCCATTCCAGTAATATATTCAACTAATTGCTTGAGATGTTTAAGTTGACTGCCTCCACCTGTAAGAACAATTCCTCCTATCAACTTCTTTTTTTGTTCTTCATGACCATAGTTTTTTATTTCTATATAAACCTGTTCAACAATTTCAACAACCCTTGCATGAATTATTTTAGACAAATTTTTAAGAGTAATTTCTTTCGGATCTCTCCCTCTTAAACCTGGAATAGATACAATTTCATTTTCTTTATTTTCTCCTGGCCATGCCGATCCAAACTTAATTTTTAGAAGTTCAGCTTGTTTTTCAATAATTGAGCATCCTTCCTTAATATCTTCAGTAATTACATTTCCACCGAAAGGGATTACAGATGTGTGCCTTATAATACCATCTTTAAAAATTGCTAAATCTGTTGTTCCTCCACCTATATCAATTAATGCAACTCCTGCTTCTTTCTCTTCCTGACTTAAAACAGCATCTGAAGAAGCAATTGGTTCAAGGGTTATCCCTTCAAAATCAATTCCAGCACTTTTAATACATCTAGCTATATTTTTAATTGAAGACACTTGTCCAACTACAACGTGAAAGTTTGCTTCTAACCTTCCTCCAAACATTCCAATAGGTTCTTTTATTTCTCCTTGACCATCAACTTTGTATTCCTGAGGAAGGACATGAATGATTTCTTCACCTGGAAGCATAACTAATTTATAAACTTGATTTATAAGTCTTTCTAGGTCATCTTCATCAATAACTTGATCAGAATTTGTCCTTGTAATATAATCACTATGCTGCAAGCTTCTAATATGCTGACCTGCTATACCAACTATAACTTTCTCAATTTTTTCAGCTGAATCAGCCTCAGCTTCACTTGTCGCAGATTGAATAGATTGAATAGTTTGAGTTATATTATTAACAACTCCACGATGGACACCTAAACTTTTAGACTTACCGATTCCTATAATTTTTAATTTGTTATACTCATTTAAAGAACCAATCATTGCAACAATTTTAGTTGTTCCAATATCTAACCCAACAAATAAATTATTACTATCCATTTTATTTCTTTTCAACAATTACCTGACTATTAAAATTTAAATTAATTGAACTTAAATCTCTTAAAACACTATCATTTATTACAGATCTATAAAAAACTTTATAATTATTAAGACGAATTTTATATTGATTAAAACCTTTCATTGTTATTACATAAGAAAAATTCCTAACATGAAAAAAAAGGTTATTATCAATTATTTCTAATCCCGTTATATGTGCATTTAAAAAATCATCGTTTATTAAAAAACTTCCCAATGAACCTAAACTAACATAGTCACTAGAATTAACATCGCTAATAATTAAAGGAATGCGTTCAGAAAAAAGATTAGATAAAGGCATTTTCCTTCCATTTGTGTCAATATAATATTCGCCATTTAGAACTCTAAATACCGGTTTCTTTTCTATAATTTTAACCCCAATTTCACCAACTAAATCCATAGAAACCTCAGCAAAATCTATAAATGCATTATCATTAATTAGTTCTTCTATTTTTCTCAAATTTAAATTTCTTTTTAAAAGAGTAGAAGAATTAGAATCACTTTGTTTTAACAAATTATTAACTGATTCAACAGATATAAATATAGGGTCAGAATCCATATAATTAATCTTATTAATATTGATATTTCTATCCCCATTTTTAATAATACTAAATGCCGTTAAACCAGTAACTAAAAACAACATTATCAATATTTTAAGTATCCTAAAATTCATTTTTAAATTAGTATTGCATTTTTAATTTTTTCCACTTCATTAGAAATATCTCCAGCACCCATAATAACTATTACATCTGCATCAGAATTAATAATATGATTCTCTAATTCTACTTTTTGAAGCAATTTTTTATTATTATTATTTATTTTATTTAATAATTCATTTGAATTAACATCTTTAATAGGTTCTTCTCTTGCTGGATAAATATCCAATAAAACTATTTCATGAAACATTGAAAGAGTTTTTGCAAATTCATCCATAAAATCTCTTGTTCTTGAAAAAAGATGAGGTTGAAAAATAGCCATGATTATTTTTTCTGGATATAGTGAAAAAATAGAATCTTGAATAGCTTGAATTTCTTTAGGGTGATGAGCATAATCATCAATTAATATTTTAGGAGATTTTAAAACATAACTAAATCTTCTTTTTACTCCTTTAAAAGTTCCTAAAGATTTTTTCAAATCAGCATCATTAATTTTTAAATTTTTACAAATTGCAAAAGCAGCCAAAGCATTAGAAGCATTATGCTTTCCAGGCATCTCAAATCTTATGTTTTCACATTTTCCATTCTTATATAAAATATCAAAAAAAGAGGAATCATTAATAGTTTTATAGTTTGCAATTGAATACTCTGCATTTGAATTAAACCCATAGCTAATACCATCAATTTCCAAATCAAAATTTTTAAAAAGCATACCATCTTTTTCTAAATTACGAGCAAATTCATTAAATGAATCTTGTAAATCTTTTCTTGAATTATAGATATCTAGATGATCCAGATCAATAGATGTTATGCATGCTATATTAGGTTTTAATGTTAAAAAAGATCTATCAAATTCATCTGCTTCAACTAAAATTATATCTTGTCCTTTTTCTATATAATTACTATTGTAATTTTCAGAAATTCCTCCAACAAATGATGTAAAGCTTATATTGTTTTCATATAGAAGATGAGACAAAATAATAGAAGTTGTAGTTTTCCCATGAGTACCTGCAATTGCAATACAAAATTTATTTTGAGAAATAAGCCCCAAAGCTTCTGATCTTTTAAGAAGCTTATAGCTTTTTTTAATAAAAAAATCTAATTCAATATTATCTTTACTAATTGCTGGAGTGTATATTATTAAAGTATCTTGTTTATTTCTAAATTCTAATGGAATTTCAGAAATTTTTAAATCATAATGAATAAGAGCCCCGTGATTTTTAAGATTGATAGTCAAATCTGTCCTGGTTTTATCATAACCTCCAACAATTTTACCTTTATCTAAAAAATATAAAGCAAGAGATGACATCCCTATACCTCCAATGCCTATAAAATATATTTTAGTATAGTTTTCTATCATTATTTAAAAAAAATTTTACATGTTTTACTATATCTTTAGTAGCATTAGGTTTTGCCAATAATTTTATCGATTCTGAAAGTTTACTACTAAAATTAGAGTCGTTAATTATTTTTTTAAATTCATCAAAAAACTTTTCATTCAAATCCTTTTCCTTCACCATAACTGCAGCTTTATTTTCAACAATTTTTAAAGCATTTTTAGTTTGATGATCCTCGGCAAGATTGGGAGAAGGAATAAAAAGAACTGGTTTACCTACAATACATAATTCCGAAATTACACTAGCACCCGATCTAGATATAATAAAATCTGCTGAGCTATATGCATTATTCATATTTTTAATAAAGGCAAATACTTTAACATGTTCAGAGTTATATTTTTTATAAATATTGAAATAAAGGTTTCCGCATTGCCAAATAATCTTTAGTTTATTCCTTTGAAAAAAATTTAAATTTTTAGAAACAAATTCATTTATTTTTCCAGCTCCTAAACTCCCTCCTAGGATTAACAACACTTTATTTGAATCACTAGTTTCAAAAAAATCTTCGGATTTATTATTATAATTTTTTAAATCTTTAATTTGGTTTCTTACAGGATTTCCAGTGTATAAAATTTTATTATTTGGGAAATATTTATTCATGTTTTTATATGCAACACAAATTAAATCGACAGATTTAGATAATATTTTATTAGTAATCCCTGCATATGAATTTTGTTCTTGGATCAATGTTGGTATATTCAATTTAGAAGCAATAAATAATAATGGGCCACTTGCAAAACCACCTGTTCCTATTACAAAATCTGGTTTAAATTTCTTAATAAGAAAATAAGATTTAATAAGGCTATGAAATATTTTGATTGGTATTAAAAAATTTGAAAAATGTAGTTTTCTTTTAATTCCACTAATCCACAAACCTTTTATCTTATAACCATGTTCAGGAATTTTCTGCATTTCCATTCTATTACTAGATCCAACAAATAATATTTCAAGTGAATGAAAGGTTTTAGAGAGTTCATCAGCAATTGATAAAGCAGGGTAAATATGACCACCTGTACCACCTCCAGAAATTAAAAATTTATAATTCTTCACCTAAAATATTTAAAGGGTTATTATTATCAATTATGTCTTTATTATCTTTATTATCTTTATTTACACTAACACTTAAAACTATTCCAAGGGCCAAAAATGTCATCCAAATTGATGTTCCCCCAGTACTAATTAATGGGAGCGGCTGACCAGTTACAGGGAAAAGCTGTACTGCTACTCCCATATTTATGTATGCCTGAAAAATAATTGGCAACCCAACTCCTAGAGCAAGTAATTGACCAAAAACGGTTTTTGATTTATATGAAACTATTATTATTCTGAACAAAAGCCATGTATATAGTAATAATATTCCTATTGCACCTATCGTTCCATATTCTTCAGTAATTATTGCATAAATAAAATCAGATGTGCTTTGCGGTAGCAAATTTTTCATAGTACTTTTTCCTGCTCCAACTCCAAAAACAGAACCATTAGCTATTGCTGATTTTGCTCTAACAATTTGATAATTTGATTCTGCTCCATCAGATCCTAAATAATTTTCAATTCGGTTAGTCCAAGTATCAATTCTGTTTGGCATTAAGTCCGGATAACTTTTAGAAAAAAGAATAAAAAACGATAATAAAACAATACCAGAGAATATTATTCCAAATAAATATTTTATTGGATATCTACCAATAAATATCAAAGTTAGAATCATTAAAAAAATCATAGCTGCAGTTGAAAAATTTGAAGGTAATATCAATAATATTACTAATGAGATAGGGGTCCAAAGTGGTAAAATTGAATCAGTAAATTTTATTTCTTTTTCATAATTTTTTGATAGATAAAAAGCAGTGTAAACCATTAATATTACAATTGCCATTGAAGAGGGTTGAAAAGAGAATCCCACTACAGGTAATTTAATCCATCTACTAGCATTTGCGCCCTCAATAACATTTCCCTGTAATGCAGTAAATAATAGTAATACAATTATTACTGGTAACGCAATAATTGATAATCCCTTAAAATATCTATAAGGAATTAAATGAACAGCATACATAATTAATATTCCTATAAAAACTATAGCAACATGCTTAATCATATTTGAAAAAATAAAATCGTTTCCGAAATTGGAACTAGCACTGTAGACTGGTAAAAATGAAAAGATAGCTAACAATGAAACTATTGTCCAAATTATTTTATCGCCTTTTATTTTATCTAAAATTTTTATCATTAAAGCTTTCTTACATATTCTTTAAATTGGTTTCCTCTATCCTCGTAATTTTCAAACAAATCAAAACTTGAACAAGCAGGAGAAAGTAATACTGTATCATTTGATTTGGCAATTTTATAAGCGTAATTAACCGCTTCATTCATACTTGTAGTTTCTATTATTGAATCTATAATTGAAGAAAAAGTTTCTATTATTTTTTTATTATCTACCCCTAAACAAATGATAGCTTTTACTTTTTCTCTTACTAATGGAAATAATTCTTCATAGTTATTGCCTTTATCTACCCCTCCAACAATCCATACAGTTGGACTATTCATTAAATCAAGAGCATAATAAACAGCATTTACATTTGTCGCTTTAGAATCGTTTATATATTTCACTTTTTGAATCGTAAGAACATGCTCCATTCTATGGTTAATAGACTGGAAGTTACTTAAGGACTCTTTTATATCTTCATCTGTAATATTTAGCAATTGAGCTACTGTAGCTGCTGCCATACTGTTTTGTGTATTGTGCCTTCCTTTTAAGGATAAACTTTCTAATGATATCATAAATTTATTTTTATTTATTTCTGATTGAATATTATTATTATTTAAATATGTTTTATTGAGAAAATCAACTTTGGAAAAAGAGAATGGAATTTTATTTGAATTTATTTTTCTATTCTCTAATTCTTTTTTTATTATAGGGTCATCAGCATTGTAAATCAAATAATCTGAACTAGCTTGATTTAAAACTATATTAAATTTTGCATCTATATAGTTTTGATAATTATAATTGTATCTCTCTAAATGGTCCTGAGAAATATTTGTTATTACAGCAATTGTTGGTTTAAATTTTATAATAGATTCCAATTGAAAACTACTTAATTCTAATACGATATAATCAAAATCATTTTCTGCAATTAAAAAAGCAAAACTAAATCCTATATTGCCTGCAATACCAACATTAATTCCTGAAGATTTTAAAATATGGTATATTAAACTAGTAGTTGTAGTTTTTCCATTAGATCCAGTTACTCCAATAATTTTTGATTTAGTAAATCTTGAAGCAAATTCAATTTCTGAAATTATTGGAATATTATTTTTATTAATATTATTTATTAAGTCTGAATCATTTGGAATTCCAGGGCTTTTTATAATTTCTGTAGCTTTCAAAACTTTATCTATACTGTGAATTCCCTCTTCAAATTCTATATTATTGTCAATCAATATTTTTTTATACTTAGATTGAATTATATTTTTCTCAGATAAAAAAACATTAATCCCTCTTTGATAGGCCAAATAGGCAGCTCCAACCCCACTTTCGCCTCCACCTAATACTATCAAATTTTCTTTCATTTTTATCTTATTTTCAATGTTATTAATGAAAGAATTGCCAATAAAATTCCTATTATCCAGAATCTGACTGCTATTTTACTTTCATGATATCCTAATTTTTGGAAATGATGATGAATTGGAGACATCAAGAATAATCTTCTCCCTTCTCCTAAATTTTTTCTTGTGTACTTAAAATAACCTACTTGAAAAATCACTGAAAGAATTTCAAATAAGAAAATTCCACAAATTAATGGAAGTAATAATTCCTTTCGAACTATTATAGCTATTACAGCAATTATTCCACCAATTGTCAAACTACCAGTGTCTCCCATAAATATTTGAGCCGGGAAAGTATTATACCATAAAAACCCTATTAAACCACCAATAAAAGCTGATATAAATATTACAATCTCACTAACTCTTGGAATATACATTACATTTAAATACTCAGAAAAAATTATATTTCCTGAAACCCATGCAAAAACGCCCAATGTCAATGTAATTATTACTGAAGATCCTGCTGCTAGACCATCAATTCCATCAGTCAAATTTGCCCCATTAGAAACCGCACTTATAATTAATATCACAAAAAAGACAAAGACAATAAAACTATATTTTTCAGATTTTTCACCAATCCATGATATCAGATAAGAATAATCTAATTCATTATCTTTTAGAAATGGAACTGTTGTTTTTGTCGATTTATATTCAATTCTTTCCTTAATATTATCATTTAAATAACGATCCTTAATTGTAACATCTGGATGATAATATAATACTAGACCTACAATTAATCCTAATGAAATTTGTCCTATTAATTTAAATTTCCCTTTTAGACCATCCTTGTTTTTATTAAAAATTTTAATATAGTCATCTGCAAATCCAATAAATCCTAACCATATAGTGGTAAATATTAATATTATGATATAAATGTTTTTAAAATTTGATAATAAAATGACAGGAATAATCGTTGACATAATGATTATTAAACCACCCATAGTTGGTGTGCCTGTTTTTTCTTTTTGTCCAATTAAACCTAAATCTCTAACAGTTTCTCCAATTTGCTTTTTTCTAAGAAAGTTTATTATATTCTTCCCATACTTTATTGAGAGCGTCAATGAAAAAACAAAAGCTAATGCAGATCTAAATGATATGTATTGAAATAAACTTGCCCCTGGTAATTGGTATTTTAATTCTAAATATTCAAATAAAAAATATAACATATCAATTTTTGTTTTTTAAAAATTCTTCTAATATTTTTTTGTCATCAAAATCAATTTTATTTTTTCCATTTATTTGATATTTTTCATGACCTTTTCCAGCAACTAAAATCACATCGTTTCCAGAATTTATTTCACATGCAAACTTTATAGCTTTTTTTCTGTCTATTATAGATGAAACCTTATAAAGATCTTTTTTATCTACACCTGCCTGCATTTGTTCAATAATTAATTTAGGATCTTCAAATCTTGGATTATCTGATGTAAACACAACTCTATCACTTAATGAAGCTGCAATTTTACCCATTAAAGGTCTTTTATCAGTGTCTCTATCACCACCACAACCTAGTACTGTAATTAATGAACTTTTATGTTTCAAATCATTTAATGTTTGTAAAATATTTTGAATTGAATCTGGGCTATGAGCATAATCAACTATTCCAATTTTATTACTTTTATTTATTGAAATCTTTTCAAATCTACCTTCAACTGTTTCCAAACGACTAATATTATTTAGAATTTCTTCTTCTGTAAAATCAAAATTTTTAGCTAAAGAATAGGTAGCCAAAATATTATACGCATTAAAATTTCCTGTTAACCTAGTCCACACTTCTGAGCCGTTTATTTTCATCTTCATTCCATCAAAATCTTTTTCAAAAATTTTCAGAGAATAATCAGCGTTATATTTAATAGCATATTTATAAATTCTTGCTCTACAATTTTGAACCATATAATTGCCATTCTTGTCATCAACGTTTATAATAGCTAAAGAATTGCTGTCAAGAGAATCGAAAAACTTTTTTTTAATATCTCTGTATTCATTAAATGTTTTGTGATAATCTAAATGATCATGAGAAAGATTTGTAAAAACTCCTGCTTTAAAATTTAATCCACTAACCCTTTTTTGTTTAATTGCATGCGAAGAAACTTCCATAAAACAAAACTCAACTTTAGATTCCACCATCTTGTTTAAAACCTTATTTAAGGTCAAAGGGTCTGGTGTTGTATAATCTGATTCTATTTTTTTATTTCCTATAATAATCTTATTGGTTGAAATTAAACCAACTTTAAACTTAAAGAGCTTAAATAATTGAAACATTAAATTTGAAGTAGTCGTTTTTCCATTTGTACCAGTTATTCCAATAAGCTTTATATTTTTTGATGGATTGTTATAATAATTAGAACACACGAATCCTAATGATTCTCTTATATCCTTTACATTTATATAAGTAACTTCTTTTACAATTTCTTTTGGAATTTCTTGACACAAAACAACTGTACCTCCTTTTTCAATAGCTTGTGGAATAAATTGATTTCCATCAACATTATTTCCTTTTATTGCTACAAACAAATCATTATCTAGTATTTTTCTTGAATCAAATTCAATTTTATTTATTTTAATATTAGTAGATCCTATAACCGAATTAATATTTACTTTATATAATATGTCTTTTAAAAGCTTCATGATAATTCTATAATTACCTTTTTATTATTTGAATTTTTAACTATTTTAAAATTTTTAATAATTAAACCCTTTCCTTTATGTTCGACATTAAATCCTAAGTTTTCTAATATGGGTAAAACATCATGAAAATTTTTACCCTTTAAATTTTCTATTTCATTCCTATTATTAGTGATTTTTAATTGCACTTTATTTAATGTCTTTTTAATTAAATCTTTTTCAAGGATTTTAGATTTTAATTGAGGGGTAATAGAAAATAATTTTTCAGCAATTCTTTTAAATACTGGTGCTGCCACTATATTTCCATAATAACCTTTACTTTTATTTGGCTTATGTATTACTACTATACATGAGTACTTTGGTTTATCAGCAGGAAAATATCCTACAAAAGTTGATATATATTGAACATTATCTGTATTATAATCTACTTGACAAGTACCTGTTTTCCCTGCTATTTTAAACTCATCAGACTTAATATTATATGCAGTTCCTCCCTTTTCATTAACAACACTTTCCATCATTAACTTTATTTCTGATAATGTTTCTTTAGAACAGATAGAGGGGTTTAAAACGATTTTATTAACAACATTTTTTTTATTTAAAAAAATAGGTTTTAATAATTCACCATCATTTGCAATAGCATTATAAAAAGATAAAGTTTGCAGTGGAGTTAATGATACCCCATAGCCATATGCCATCCATGGAAGTGATAAGCCACTCCAGTTTTTATCTTTTGGGTGTGGTATTATTGGTATTCCTTCTCCTTTTATTGATAAATTCAGGGTATTATTTAATCCCATGTTATATAATCTATCAGAAAATTTTCCAGGATCTTTTGAATATCCTCTTGTAATAATATCAACAATTCCCGTATTGGAAGAAAATTTAAAAACTTCTTTAGCGGTTATCTTTCCATAACCTCCTTTTTTAGAATCTCTAACTTTGCTTCCATAAAATGAAAGTATACCATCTTTTGTATCTATGATTGTAGAAGAGTCTACAATACCATCTTCCAATGCAGCTATCATTGCCATTAATTTAAAAGTAGATCCTGGTTCATGAGATTCACCAACAGCATAATTTAATTTTTCATAATATTTTCCCTCTGATGTCCTGCCTAAATTTGAAATTGCTTTAATTGCCCCGGTTTTAGTCTCCATAACCACAACAGAACCATGATCAGCTTCAAACTTTTCCAATTGTGCCAAGAGAGAATGGTGTGCAATATCTTGAAGACCAACATTAATAGTAGTCATTATATTTAAGCCTGGCTTAGGCTCTCTTTGGTTTGGATTGGCTAAAGGTTTCCATTTTCCATTTGAAATTTTTTGCATTAGTTGTGATCCATTCTTTCCTCTTAATAAATTTCCGTATGCATGCTCTAATCCAACTCCTACATAAATATTTTTTTCATTCATTCTCTCATAGCCTACTGTTCTTTCCGCAATTTTATCTAATGGGTATTCTCTGTAATTCTTTTTTTCTATAATTAAGCCTCCCTTTATTCCCCCCATTTTAAACAAAGGCATTTTTTTAATATCATTAAGTGTATTTATTGAAACATTTCTAACGATTGGATGATACCTTTTGTTTAATGTTTTAGCATCGATTAAAGATTGTTTAAAAAAACTTAAGGGTTTGTTAAATCTTATTGATAAAGCTTCTGAAAGCGGATTAATATATTTATTAAAGTTTTTATTTGTAACAGTAACTGCATCAAAATATACATCATAATTAGTTGTTGAAGAAGCTAACAAACTTCCATCATCTGAATATATATTACCTCTCTTTGGAGTAATTATGAAGTTTTTAATTGTTTTTTCTTTTGCAATTTTCCTATACTTTTCTCCTTCTAAGAACTGAATATCAAAGATTTTATATCCGATTCCTAAACCTAAAACAACCAGAATACTAGCAACAAAGTATAACCTGTATAAAAATTGTTTTTGGTTAGTTAGCATTAGTTTACAATTATTTTTTTAGGGGGTTTATTAAAACTTTTTATTCCTCTTTCTTTCATTGCTGAAGCAACATTTGATTCCATTTTCAATTTCATTACACTTTTTCTGTTTTCTACAAACTCACTTTCTAAAACAGAAACATCATTTTTTAAATCTCCAATTAATATTATTTTTTTATCTATATAATGGGAAGAAAAGATCATTATAATTGCCATAATGAAAAGAAAAGTTACCAGTTTCCAGTTTTTTAAAGAACCTTCTTCAATTAAAAAATTTCCTAATATTATTTTATTTACCTTATTCATATCCTGACTGCTGACCTTAACTTAGCGCTTCTTGATCTATTATTATTTTTTATTTCTTCCTTACTGGGCACTTTAAACTTAAATGACTTTTTAAATGGTAAATTAGTTCTTCCAAAATCATCTTTTAATGGTTCTATTCCGAAGCATCCATTTTTGATGAATCTTTTAACAAGCCTATCTTCTACAGAATGATAAGTAATAATCGAAACCTTTCCACCTTTCTTTAAAACATCTGGTAATTGAACTAACAATTGTTTTAAAACTTCTATCTCATCATTAACCTCAATTCTCAATGCTTGGTAAATTTTTGCTAAAGTTTTATTTTCATAACCTTTTAATAAAACAGGATCTAATAAATTATTTAATTGTTCTGTTGAATTAATTTTATTTTCATTTCTTTTATTAATAATTAATTTTGCTATTGATCTAGAATTTTTGAGGTCAGAATACTCATAAAAAATTTTTGCTAACTCTGATTCAGAGTAAGTATTTAAAATTTCTGATGCTGTTAATTTTCCATTCTTATTCATTCTCATATCTAACCTTGATTGATGTCTAATAGAAAAACCTCTTTCTGGTTTATCAAATTGATAAGATGAAACCCCTAAATCTGCTAGTATACCATCGACCATTTGATATCCGTGATAAAATAAATTTTGTTTTAAAAATTTAAAATTTTGATTAATTAACAAAAGCCTATCATCTAAAATTTCATTTTCAATTGCATCTAAGTCTTGATCAAAAGCTAATAATTTTCCTTTCCTACCTAAAGCATTTAAAATTGCTTTAGAATGTCCTCCACCACCAAAAGTTAAATCAACATAAACTCCATCCTCTTTAATCCCGAGACTTGTAATAGATTCTTCTAACATTACAGGATTATGATACATCTTCTTCTTTATTTCCCATTACTTTTTCAGATAAATCTGCAAAATCAATTTCAGGATTATTAATAATATTTTCATAAGAATCTTTATCCCAAATTTCTATAATGTTTATTGCTGTAGTTAATACAAGATTATTCTTGGAGAAATATGTCTTTAATAAATCTTTAGGTATTAAAATTCTCCCACTATTATCCAAATCGACAATCCTAACACCAGCTGTGTACATCCTTATAAAATCGTTATTTTTCTTAATAAACCTATTTAGTGTATTAATTTTATCCATTGTCAATTTCCATTCTGAATAAGGATGCAATTCTAAACAAGGTTGAAAAACAGATCTTTTTAAAATAAAACTTTCATTGATATTAACACCTAGCTGCTTTTTTAAAGCAATAGGCAACATCAATCTACCTTTGACGTCAGCTTTACATTGATAAGTTCCAATTAAATTAACCACTTGATATTTTTATGTGTAATCTCAAATATATTGAAATTTTACCACTTTTTACCACTTTTTACCACTTTGTTAATAATTTTAATTGTGATTAAATTTTGTATTTATAAGTTTCTGATAATCAAATATTTAAATCCTATATAGGTATCGTTAAGATTAAAAAAATTATATTTAGTAATTAGTATCTTTGCTTTTCCATAAGGAATCATTTTATTATGCAAGAAAGAAAACATATTGAAAAAGGAGGCTATAAATACTTGACTAGCGGAATAGGAAAGCCTATTATAATTCTTCATGGGTTAATGGGCGGTCTTGGAAATTTTGAAGGATTTATATCTTATTTTCCAAAATTTGGTTATCAAATATTCATGCCTGAATTACCTGTATACACAGCTTCTATTATTGATACTAATGTTAAATATTTTGCAAAATTTATTAATAATTTTATAAAATTTTTAAAATTAAATCATGTAATTTTAGTTGGGAATTCTTTAGGTGGTCACGTAGGTCTTTTACATGCTAAACTGTTTCCCGAATATACTAAAGCTTTAGTATTAACAGGAAGCTCTGGGTTATATGAAAATGCAATGGGTGATACTTATCCAAAAAGAGGAAATTATGAATTTATTAAAAAAAAGACGCAGGATGTTTTTTACTCTTCTAAAATAGCTACAAAAGAAATTGTTGATGAGATATTTGAGGTTGTAAATGATAGAAAAAAAGTAATCAAGATATTAGCTATGGCGAAAAGTGCAATTCGTCATAATATGGCTAAAGATCTTCCTAAAATTAAGGTTTCAACAATATTAATATGGGGAGAAAATGATATTGTAACTCCTCCTGAAGTAGCAAATGAATTTAATAAACTATTGCCTAATTCAAAATTATTTTGGATTAAAAAATGTGGTCATGCCCCTATGATGGAACATCCTAAAGAGTTTAATAATATTGTTGAAAAATGGTTGGCTGAAAAAAATTTTTAGCCATGATCATTAAATCTGCAAAGTTTATTAAAAGCAGCTCAAAGGCTATAGACTGCCCTGAAACAGATATTCCTGAATTTACATTTATTGGTAGATCAAATGTTGGGAAATCTTCATTGATAAATATGCTTGCTAAAAAAAAAATTGCTAAGGTTTCTAGAAATCCTGGAAAGACCATGCTAATTAATCACTTTTTAATAAACAATAATTGGTTTTTGGTAGACCTTCCTGGTTATGGATATGCTAAAATTTCTAAAAAAGAAAAAAGAAAAATTGAAAATATTATTGTAGATTATTTTAAAAACAGAGTTAATATATCTCTAGCTTTTGTTTTAATTGATATTAGACATGAGCCTCAGTTAATTGATTTAGATTTTATAAGTTGGTTAAGTAATAATAATATAAATTTTAAAATAATTTTTACAAAAGCTGATAAGTTAAATACTAATCAAAAAGGCGAAAAAGCTAGTAAATATATTAAAACACTTTTCGAAAAAATAAAAATTTCTCCTGAGAATATTACAAGTTCATCTAAATTAAAATTAGGGAGAGAAGAAATTATGAATTTGATTTATTCTGAACTTTGATTAGGAGGAGGCTGCAGCTTCAAATTTTCAGCAAAATACACACAGAATTGTTTAAATGAATTTGTCATTTTTTGATTTTGTGTTGCTTTGAAAAATGTTTCACTCATACTCACTAAGGTTTGATGAAAAAAAACATTCATTTGATCCAAAGGCATATCTTTAGTCCATAAATCAATTTTTAATGTTTCTTGTGAATTATGATTCCAAACTGATAAAAAAACTGCTTTGGAAGCCTCGTTTAAAACTCCCCCTTCTGGAGCAGACCAAGTAATTTTTTCTGGAACTTTGTTATTATCTAGTTTTACATCAAATGATATTTGAGTTTTTTTCATTATTTATTTGGTTTATATTTTGATTTATTAAAAATTTTATAAAAATCTTCTTTTACAAGTTGATTTAATCCTACATCATTATTTTTCATATATGAATTTACAATTTTATAACCCAACCATTTACCAATACTTCCAGGAGAATCTTTATCAATATCTAAATTAAATTTTGAAAAGGGTGAAAAATATATAAATCTTGACTTTAAATCATTTCTTGTACTAAAAAGAAAATCATTTTCAACAAAAAAACTCCATATATTATATTCATTTTCTTCAGCCCACTTAATTTTACTCATATTCGAGTGAAATTTTATATGATTTTTATTAAATGGCGTTAGATATTTATTTAAAAACAAAATTTTTCCATGATATATCATTTCTGCTAATAATGACCTGTCATTAGGTTTGTAAACAAAGCTTTGTGAAATTTTTTCTGCAATATCATTTGAAATGTATTCCTTAGACATGTTTAAAGAAATATATTCAGGCAATTCTGGATAGAAACTTGTTCCTAAATAAGAATCTAATGAAATTAACAATAGAGAATCTGCATATATAATTCTATCTTCATATTCCGACTGAGAGTTTAAAGTAATAACTTTTGGCTTTTTGAATTCTGGAAAAACCTCCTGTAATTTTAAAAAAACTTGTGATATTTCTTTAGATATTGTTTCAAAATCATCAAAAATTTTTGAACTTTTATTATATATGCTAAGTCTTGTAGAGTCTTTTAAAAAAGATTTCCAAGTTTCAATTGGAAATTGTTTGGGAAACAAATATGGATATTTTTTAATAAGTAATTTAAGATTTTGTTCATTTGAATTATAAAATTCATTCTCAAAACGATGAACAACTAAACCCTCAATATGTTTTTTAGATTCACATCCTAAAAAAATAATTGAAAAAAAACATAAAATAACATTGTAAATTTTATAATCTATCATAAAACTATTAATTTTACCTATCATAATATTTAGAGTATCAAACTTAATATAAACTAAGCCAATTTTTTAAATTACTTTAAAAAATTTAATAAATGAATTCAAAAAAAATCATTGAAAATATAATAGATTGGTTAAAAAAGTATTCAGAAAAATCTAATACAAGTGGTTTTGTAGTAGGTGTTTCTGGAGGAATTGATTCAGCTGTAACTTCTACACTTTGTGCAAAAACTGGTTTACCTACCTTATGTTTAGACTTACCAATACTACAAAGTAAAAAAGAGCATAATAGAGCAAAAAAACATATTGATTGGTTAAAGAATAAGTATAAAAACACCTACTCAAAATCAATTAATTTAAGTGAATCTTTTTTATCATTTAAAAATTCAGTCGAAATTAATTCAAATAATAATAATTTACTTTCTCTTGCCAATTCAAGATCAAGATTACGAATGACTACTTTATATTATTATGCTGGATTAAGTAATTATATAGTGGTTGGAACAGGAAATAAAGTAGAGGATTTTGGAATAGGCTTTTATACAAAATATGGTGATGGAGGGGTTGATATTAGTCCTATAGCTGATCTTTACAAAACTGAAATATTTGAAATAGCTAAAGAACTTGCAATTATTAAAGAAATTATTCTAGCAAAACCAACAGATGGTCTATGGAATGATGCTAGAACAGATGAAGATCAAATAGGTGCTACATATGAAGAATTAGAATGGGCTATGAAGGAAAAAGATTATGGCAAAAATTCACTTGACTTTTCAGGAAGACAAAAGAAAGTTTTTGAAATTTTAAATAAATTTAACAAACAGAATCTTCATAAAATGCACCCTGTTCCTGTTTGCTTAATTCCAGATGAATTAAGATAAAGATTATAAAACTCTATTAAGCTTTTTAGACAATAAAGTTTTTAGTTTATAATAATCTGTAATCTCTTCAAGTATTTGATTATTATCATTAGGTTGTTTTTGTGTTTCTTCCTGAAGCTCTTTAACTTTTTCGTTAATCAAATAAGTTCTTAAGCTTAAAATTGTCTCAGAGACTAATTGAGAAATCACTTTATTTTTATCTTTAACAAAAATGTTTTTACTTAACCAATCATGAAGTTGGTATCTATCGTCATTCATTAAAATAGAAGTCACATGATTTGATAAATCTGGTTCTAAAGTATTTAAAAAAACATCTAGAACTAATTTCCCCTTTTTTTGAAGCTCATTTATAATTGCTTTATAAAGAATTTTAAAAGATTCATTTGTGAATTCTACTTCATCTTGCTGTAAGTCCAAAAATATTTTTTCATAAACTAAAGATTCAACTATAGTAGGTTCCATAACAACCTCACCATCTTTATCTTTTTTTAATATCAAATCCTCAAATTTTTCTTGTTGAGTACCATACAGTAATAAAATTTCTATAATTTTTTTTTCAAGTTCAAATAGTATATCAACTTTTACATTTTTTGGAGTTTTTTTAATCTTAGTAACATTACTCTTTGATAGGTATGCAACCTCATTTTTATTTAGTTGAGCTAAGGAATTAAATAAGACATCTTCTGAAACATCCATTATTTTAGAACAATGCTTTACATATATCTCTTGCTTAATTCTATCAGGAATTGTTGAGATACTACTAACTATCTCATTAATTGTTTTAGCTTTTAAAATAGGATCGTCTTTACTATTCTCAGATAAAATTGAGGCTTTAAATTGAATAAAATCTTTAGAGTTTTGAAATAAAAAATCCTTTATTTCTTTATTGCTACGCTCTTGACTAAAACTATCAGGATCATGACCCTTTGGAAAGGCACAAATACTAACATTCATTCCTGCACCTAAAATCATATCTACTCCCCTTAAAGTAGCATCCACTCCTGCTCTATCTCCATCATATAGCATAGTAATATTTGAGGTCAATCTTCTAATTAATGTAATTTGATCATTTGTTAATGCAGTACCAGAAGATGAAACTACATTTTTTACTCCCTTTTGATGTAGTTGAATAACGTCTGTATAACCTTCAACTATGTAGCAATTGTCGAGCTTAGCTATTTCTTGTTTAGCATAATATATACCATATAAAACTTTACTTTTATTATATATAAGACTTTCAGGTGAATTTAAGTACTTGGCTGTTTTAATTTTATTATTCAAGGTTCTTGCCCCAAACCCTAAAACTCTTCCTGACATACTATGAATTGGAAAAATAACTCTTCCTCTAAATCTATCTACAAATTTATCATTTTGAAAAATAGACAATCCTGTTTTTTCTAAAAAATCTTTAACATAACCTTTTTTTAAAGCAATTTTTGAAAAATAATTTATTTCTTTTGGTGAAAATCCTAAATCAAATTGATTAATAGTGTCTAAGCTAAAACCTCTTTCTATAAAATACGAAAGACCAATTGCTTTACCTTCTTCAGATTCATTTAACTGTTTTGTGAAAAAATCTTTAGCAAATTCTGAAACTATATATAAACTTTCTCTTTCACTAGCTTTCTCTTTATCTTTATTATTTATTTGAGTTTCCTCAATCTCAATATTGTATTTTCTAGCTAAATACTTAATTGCTTCTGGATAAGTAAAGTGTTCATGCTCCATTAAAAACGAAATTGCATTTCCTCCTTTTCCACTACTAAAATCTTTCCAAATTTGTTTAACTGGTGAAACAACAAAACTTGGAGTTTTTTCATTAGAAAAAGGACTTAAAGCCTTATAATTTGATCCAGATTTTTTTAAATTAACAAAATCACCTATTACTTCCTCAACTCTGGATTGTTCAAAAACTTTATCTATTGTATTTTTAGATATCAAATTATTTAATTTATTGTGTTACTGAATTTAAATAAAAAAAATGTTTTTAAAAGCATTATTAAAAACATATTAAAAAAAACTAATACTCTCTATCTATTACGTAATTTACCAAACATATTAAACTTTCTCTATATTGGTTTTCAGGAAATTTACTAATATCTTTTAATGCATCACTCTGAAATTCCTTCAGTTTAGATAAAGTATATTCAATTCCTCCTGTTTCTTTCACATGTTCTATCATTTCTTGAATTACTTTTTTATTATTGCTATGGTTTTTTATACAATTTATCAACCATCTTTTTTTTGATTTAGAAGAATTATTTAAAGTAAAAATTAATGGAAGAGTTAACTTTTTTTCTTTTAAATCAATTCCAATAGGCTTTCCAATTTTTTTGTTTCCATAATCAAACAAATCATCTTTTAGCTGAAAAGCAATACCTATTTTTTGTCCAAAACTCGCCAACTCATCAATTTTATTCTCAGAAACATTTGAAGCTGCTGCACCTAAAGCACAACAAGAAGATATCAATGACGCTGTTTTTTTTTTAATTATTTCAAAATAGGTTTGTTCATCAATATCTAGTCTTCTAGCTTTTTCAATTTGCAATAATTCTCCTTGACTCATATCCTTCACAGATTTTGAAATTATCTTTAAAAGATCAAAATCATTATTATCTATACAAAGTAGCATTCCTTTTGATAAAAGAAAATCCCCAACTAAAACTGCAATTTTATTTTTCCACAAAGCATTTAAAGAAAAAAATCCTCTTCTGACATTACTTGAATCTACAATATCATCATGAACAAGGGTAGCAGTATGGATCAATTCTATCACAGAGGCTGCTCTAAAAACTTTTTCATTAATCTTTCCATTGGAAAGCATTTTAGCAGTTAAAAAAACAAACATAGGTCTAATTTGTTTTCCCTTTCTATTTACAACATAATGGGTTATTCTATTTAATAGAGAAACTGAAGAATTCATAGATTTAGAAAACTTACTCTCAAAAAGTTCCATTTCATCTTTAATATGCAATTTTATTCTTTCGATTTCTTTCATACAATAAATATACAATTCAAAATAAACTAGATTATATTAGTTCGTTTCCCTATTTGCAAGTTGTCCACATGCAGCATCAATATCTTTGCCTCTAGATTTTCTAATGGTTACTGGAATCTTATTTTTTTCTAACTCAGAAATGTATTCTTGAATTATTTTATCTTTAGCAGAAGTAAAAAAAGAGTTTTCAGTATTATTATATTCAATAAGATTAACTTTTGAAGGAGATGCTTTACAAAATTTTACTAAAGCTTTAATATGTTTCATATCCCCATTTATTTCTTTCCACACTCAAAATATTCTGTCTAACAAGAGCTTAAGAATTCATTTAAATGAATCTGATAATGTTTTGCTATGCGCACACAATCAGGACCTCTAAAATCCCATATTAGTTTAATTTTTTCTTGCAAGTTTTAAGGCTTAGGAATTTTAAACATACTTTCTTTGCTTACCCTAGTGTACCAATCTCCCCCCATCCTAGCGACTAGATCTAGTTTTTCTGAATCTATATCACCTTTATCATTTAAATAATCTTTATCAATATGAATATGAACAACTTTAGCTATAATTAATTGACCGGCCCCGCCAGACTCACCAAGTGAAATGACATTGTCAACAGTGCATTCAAATGATATTGGCGATTCTGAAACTCTTGGTGGCTTTACTTTAAGTGATTTAACTTGTGTTAGACCAGTTTCGATAAACTCATTTACCCCTTTGTCATATTCACAACTTGATTTTGACATTTGCTCTACAATAGAATAATTAACAACATTAACAACCACCTCTTTTGTTTCTTTAGCATTTTCTAATGTGTGTTTAGTTGTATTATCTCTTACTCTTCTTGAAGGGGAGAAAATTAATATTGGGGGGTTTGAACTAAAGACATTAAAATAGCTAAAAGGGCTCAAGTTTACATTCCCTTTACTATCAATTGTGCTAGCAAAAGCTATAGGCCTTGGTGCAATTGAAGATAAAAGAATTTTATGAAGCTCCTTAGTCTCTAATGCTGCTGGATCTAATGATTTTATATCTTTCATTTGTTTTATTTTAAATAGATTTTAATATTTTAGTTCTTACTTCTCCAAAACCTACTCTTACTTCTTCTTTTTTACAATATCCTTTTATAATTACTGTATCATTATCTTCAATAAATTTTCTTGAATTACCACTCCCTAAATCCACAGGCTTTGACCCTGCCCAGGATAGCTCTAGCATTGAACCATAAGATTTCTCATCTTTACCGCTTATTGTTCCAGAAGCCATCATATCCCCAACATTCAGGTTGCAACCATTACTTGTGTGATGAGCTAACTGTTGGCACATATTCCAGTACATAAACTTAAAGTTAGAAACACTTACAGTAGTTTCTTTATGCTGTTCTGGCTGTATTGAAACCTCTAAGTTAATGTCATAATTTTTGTCTCCATTAAAATTTAAATAAGGTAATACTTTAGGAGTTTGTTTAGGTCCAGAAACTCTAAAAGGCTCAAGAGCTTCAAGTGTTACAACCCAAGGAGAAATTGATGAAGCAAAACTTTTAGCTAAAAAAGGACCCAAAGGAACATATTCCCATTTTTGAATATCTCTAGCAGACCAATCATTAAAAAGAACTTTGCCAAAAATATAATCCTCAGCATTTTTTGTAGAAATCGAGTCTCCTAGTTTTGAGTTCTTTCCTATTATAAAACCCATTTCTAATTCAAAATCTACTCTTGACGATTCTTGAAATGTTGGATTTTTCGAATTATTTATTAAGACCTGGCCTTTTGGCCTATTTATTTCTTCCCCACTTACTACTATCGAAGAAGCTCTACCATGATAGCCCACAGGTAAATGTTTCCAATTCGGAAGAAGTGCATTTTTTGGATCTCTAAACATTGTGCCAATATTAGTGGCGTGCTCAATACTAGAGTAAAAGTCAGTGTAATCACCAACTTTTACTGGCATATGCATCTTCGCATCTAATTGGTTTAAAAAAACAGAAGAATTATTATTCAAAATAGATGAACTGTTACAAAGTTCGTTTTGAATTATTAATCTAACTTTTGAAGTAATCTGTTTTCCTTGTGAAATAAAATTATTTAAGTAACCAGAATTAAATACTTCTTTGTCAAAATTTAACTCATTAAAAATACCAAATGAACTGGCAGAATAAAGATCTAAAATAAGTTCTCCAATAGCAATTCCAACTCTTTTACTTTTATTATCTGTTGAAAAAATACCAAATGGGATATTATAAATACTAAAGTCAGAATTTTTATCAATTTTAATCCAAGATTGCATAATTTATTATTTCTTAATTAAACTAAATCCATCACTAATTAATTGAATTAGATCTTTGTTTTTTTGAAGATCAATTAAGTATGAATGAATATCTTCTTCTAAAGTTATATCTTTCTTATAAACTAATTCATATAATTCTAATAAGATTAACCACTCTCTATTGTAATTTTTTTTAACGTCTTTTAAAATGTGTTTTATTTCCTTAATATCAAACACTTTATTAGACCTAATCTCTCTTACTTTTTGGTATAAACCATGTAAAATTTGTTCATTTTTTGAATATACTATTTTATTAGTTTTATTACTAGACACAGGATAAAGATCATTAAACGAATCTATTGCGGCAGGTCCAGCGAAAGCAGATTTTATAGTTTCTCCAACAGCCATATCATAAACTCCCCATTCTGCTTTAAACAAAATTTCCTTATTATAAGTAACTTTACAATTATCAAAAGATATTAATAATATCTTTCCTTGTAAATCTCTTTTCCCGGTAATTATTTTTCCTACAACCCTAATTCCACCTTCAAAATTTAACTCAATATGTTTACCCTCAACAATTCCATAGGCAACCAAATCTCTTGGTGACATATCTTCTATTGCCAAATTTACTCCCTCTAATTTTCCT
>CESL01056548.1_pt1 | contig 24505 bp, 23 predicted proteins | sample 531221 | NCBI WGS metagenome assembly CESL01 (sample SAMEA2622197, study PRJEB7988) | marine metagenome | biome: marine biome (ENVO:00000447); feature: mesopelagic zone (ENVO:00000213) & marine oxygen minimum zone (ENVO:01000065); material: "saline water (ENVO:00002010), including plankton...
CCTTTTCCTTTACCCATTCTAACCTCCAAAGGCTTCTTAGTAATAGGTTTGTCTGGAAATATCTTAATCCATAATTGTCCCTGTCTTTTCATAAATCTTGTTGCTGCAATACGAGCAGCTTCTATTTGTCTAGATGTCAAAAAACTAGAATCTAGGGACTTTAAGCCAAACATACCATTAGATAGGAGATGTCCTCTTTGTGAAAGACCTTTCATTCGGCCTTTCTGCATTTTCCTAAATTTTGTTCTTTTTGGTGATAACATGTCTAAAATATATTATTATTTATCTTCTTCTTTGTTTTCTTACTTTTGAAGGACCTCCTTTTGATTTTGCAGAACCTAAACTTAGTCCAACTAAAGGGGATAATTCTCTTTTACCATAAACCTCACCTTTCATAATCCACACTTTTACGCCTAATTTACCATAAGTAGTTTGTGCTTCAACTAAGGCATAATCTATATCAGCTCTAAATGTTGACAATGGAATTCTTCCCTCTTTATAAGATTCTGATCTTGCCATTTCAGCTCCATTTAATCTTCCAGAAATTTGTACTTTAATTCCTTCTGCATTCATTCTCATAGATGCAGCAATTGCCATTTTAATAGCCCTTCTGTAAGAAATTCTACTTTCAATCTGTCTAGCAATGCTTGCTGCTACTAACTGAGCTTCCAATTCAGGCCTTTTAATTTCAATAATATTCAATTGAACATCTTTACCTGAAATCTTCTTTAATTCTTCTTTTAATTTATCAACTTCTTGACCAGCTTTTCCAATAATAATACCAGGTCTAGCTGTAGTAATTGTAAGAGTTACTAACTTAAGCGTTCTTTCTATAATTACTCTTGATACACTTGCCTTTGCTAAACGAGCAAAAATATATTTTCTTAATTTATGATCCTCAGCTAGCATATCACCATAATCATTTCCACCGTACCAGTTAGATTCCCACCCTCTAATGATGCCTAATCTATTTCCTATTGGATTTGTTTTTTGTCCCATATTAACTCTCAATTAAATTTTGTGAACCCAAAACTAGCGTAACGTGATTTGAACGTTTTCTAATTCTATGTGCTCTTCCTTGAGGAGCAGGTCTTAATCTTTTTAACATACCTGCACTATCTACTTTAATTTCTTTTACAAATAAATTTGCTTCTTCAACGTCACTATCTTCATTTTTAGCTTGCCAATTAGAGATCGCTGAAAGAAGAAGTTTTTCTAAGTTATTAGAAGCTTCTTTATGACTAAACTTTAACATAGTCAAAGCTTTATCTACCTTCTTTCCCCTAATTGAATCGGCAACAATTCTCATCTTTCTAGGAGATGTAGGGCAATTATTAAGTTTAGCAAAAGCAATTTCTTTTTTTGCTTCTTTAATTTTTTCAGCAGTTTGTCTTTTTCTTAATCCCATTGCAAATTATATTATTTATTGCCTTTATTTTTAGCACCAGCATGACCACGAAAAGAACGAGTTGGAGAGAACTCCCCTAGTTTGTGACCAACCATATTTTCTGTAATGTATACAGGAACAAACTGACGGCCATTATGAACGGCTATAGTCTGACCAACAAAATCAGGTATAATCATTGATGCTCTTGACCAAGTTTTAATAACAGGTTTTTTATTAGAGCCCAAATTCTTTTGAACTTTTTTTATTAAACTGTAATGAACGTAAGGTCCTTTTTTTAGTGAACGTGCCATTTAATTAATTCTTTTTTCTTTCAATTATATATTTATTACTCGCTTTTTTCTTATCTCTAGTTCTAAATCCTTTAGCAGGAATACCTTTTTTAGATCTAGGATGTCCTCCAGATGCACGGCCTTCTCCACCGCCCATTGGGTGATCTACAGGGTTCATAGCTACTGGACGTGTTCTAGGTCTTCTTCCTAACCAACGTTTTGAACCAGCCTTACCATGAACAGTTAATTGATGATCTGAGTTTGATACTGAACCAATTGTTGCACAACAAACAGATAAAATCATTCTAGTTTCACCCGATGGTAATTTAACCGTAACAAACTTCCCTTCTTTTGCCATCAACTGAGCAAATGATCCAGCACTTCTTGCAATTGCAGCACCTTTCCTAGGATTCATTTCGATGCAAGAAATAATTGTACCCAAAGGAATATCTGATAAAGGCATACAATTTCCAATATTTGGAGATTTTTTTGATCCAGAAACTACTTTATCACCAACTTTCAAACCTTTTAAAGAAATAATATATCTTTTTTCATTATCCTTAAATTTTGTTAAAGCAATAAATGCTGATCTATTTGGATCATATTCAATAGAGATAACTTCAGCAATATCATCATGTCTATCCCTTTTAAAATCAATTATTCTATATCTTTTCTTATGACCTCCTCCAATAAATTTCATAGTCATTTTACCCTGACTATTTCTTCCACCTGTACGTTTCTTAGTTGACAACAAGCTCTTTTCAGGCTTATTTGTTGTAATGGCATCAAAACCATTTACAACTCTTCCTCGTTGTCCAGGTGTGATAGGTTTTAATATTTTTACTGCCATTATATTATATTTTAAAGTTTATTATAAAAATCAATTGTATCTCCTTCAGCTAATTGAACTATTGCTTTCTTTGTTCTAGCAGATTTACCTCTTTGAATACCAGTCTTAGTATATCTAATTCTTCTCTCTGACCCATATCTCATTGTTCTAACCTTATCAACTGAAACATCATAAGTAGTTTCTACTGCTTTTTTAATTTGAACTTTATTAGCATCAGTATCCACTAAGAAAGTAAATCTGTTTTTTAATTCACTATCAGTAGTGGCCTTTTCAGTAATAACTGGTTTAAGTAAAATATTCATACTAACTTAAATTTGATTCTATTTGCTCCAATGAGCTTTCTAAAAACACGATATGTTGAGCATTCATAATACTGTAAGTACTTATTTCTGAGTTAGTTACAACATTAGTATGCTCTAAATTACGCGCCGACAAATATACATTTTTATTAACCCCTCCCAAGATAAACAAAGACTTTTTGTCCTTCATTCCTAGAGCATTGATAACATTAGAAAATGATTTAGTTTTAGGTGTTTTAAAATCAAAATCTTCAACGACAGAAACTGCCTTAGATTTTAATTTTAATGACAGGGCAGATCTCCTAGCTAATTTCTTAACATTCTTGTTAAGTTTTTGAGAATAAGATCTAACCCTAGGACCAAAAGTATTTCCACCACCTCTAAATATAGGATTTTTTATACTTCCAGCTCTTGCCGTTCCTGTTCCTTTTTGTTTTTTAATCTTTCTGGTACTACCAGTAATTTCAGCACGTTCTTTCGTTTTATTAGTTCCTTGTCGTTGACTAGCTAAATATCTTTTAACATCTAAATAAACAGCATGATCATTAGGTTTAATTTCAAAAATAGATTTAGAAAGCTCTACAGATCTCCCCGTATCTTTACCTTTAATATTTAAAACAGATACTTTCATTATTTTCTAATTATTACAAATGAGTTCTTATGTCCTGGCACACATCCCTTCAATACAAGTAAATTCTTTTCAGCAACAACTTTTAATACCCTAAGGTTTTGAATGGTAATTTTTTCATTTCCCATTCTTCCTCCCATCTTCATTCCCTTAAAAACCCTTGCAGGGTATGAAGCAGCTCCAATCGAACCAGGTGCTCTTAATCTATTATGTTGGCCATGCGTTGCTTGGCCAACTCCGGCAAAACCGTGTCTTTTAACAACTCCTTGAAACCCTTTTCCTTTCGATGTGCCTGAAACATCAACATATTCACCTTCAATAAAATGTTCAACAGTTAATTTATCTCCAAGTTTTAATTCCTCTTCAAAATTTTGAAATTCAATTAATTTTTGTTTTGGAGAAGATTTAGATTTCTTAAAGTGTCCTGCTTCAGCATTATTAGTGTGTTTTTCATTTTTATCGGTAAATCCCAATTGGACAGCATTATAACCATCTACTTCATTAGTTTTTACCTGAGTAACTACACAAGGACCAGCTTCAATGACTGTACAAGGTAAATTCTTACCATTTTCATCATATATGCTTGTCATTCCTATTTTTTTTCCAATCAACCCAGACATTATTTCTTTTTTTAGTATTAATTATACCTTAATTTCTACTTCAACTCCACTAGGAAGTTCAAGTTTCATTAAAGCGTCAATTGTTTTAGATGAAGAACTATAAATATCCAATAATCTTTTATAAGAAGATAATTGAAACTGTTCTCTCGATTTTTTATTAACGTGAGGCGACCTTAATACTGTAAATATTTTTTTATGTGTTGGTAAAGGAATTGGTCCTGTTACAATCGCCCCAGTTGTTTTGACAGTCTTAACAATTTTTTCTGCAGACTTATCAACCAAATTGAAGTCGTATGATTTTAATTTTATTCTAATTTTTTGACTCATATTTATTGGTTTAATTCTTTTACTCCGTTTATTGATGCTATCACTTCAGCTGAAACATTTTGAGGTGTAGCAGCATAATGATCGAATTCCATGGTTGAAGTAGCTCTTCCAGAACTTAAAGTTCTCAATGCCGTTACATATCCAAACATTTCAGATAATGGAACTTCAGCTTTAACAACTTTAGAGCCTGCTCTATCATCCATATTATTAACCTGTCCACGTCTTCTATTTAAATCTCCAACAATATCACCCATATTTTCTTCTGGAGTTAATACTTCTAACTTCATAATAGGTTCCATTATAACTGATTTAGCCAATTTTGCAGCATTTCTAAATCCAAGCTTAGCAGCAAGTTCAAAAGAAAGTGAATCAGAATCAACTGCATGAAAAGAACCATCTTTTAATGTTACTTTCATAGCATCCATCTCAAAACCTGCTAAAGGCCCATTCTTCATTGCTTGTTTAAACCCTTTTTCAACAGATGGGATAAATTCTCTTGGAATATTTCCTCCTTTAATCAAGTTTATAAATTCTAAACCTGGTGTTCCTTCTTCTGCAGGCTCCATAGTAAATACAATATCTGCAAATTTACCACGTCCACCAGACTGTTTCTTATAAATCTCACGATGATCAGCAGATGCAGTAATTGCTTCCTTATATTCAACTTGAGGCTTACCTTGATTAACTTCTACTTTAAATTCTCTTTTTAACCTCTCAACAAGAATATCTAAGTGAAGTTCACCCATACCAGATATAATCGTTTGACCTGAAGCTTCATCAGTTTTCACTTGAAAAGTAGGATCTTCCTCAGCTAGTTTACCAAGTGCCATACCTAATTTATCTATATCAACTTTTGTTTTAGGCTCAACAGCAATACCAATTACAGGATCAGGAAAAACCATGCTTTCCAATACAATTGGATTTTTTTCTGTTGATAAAGTATCTCCAGTTTTAATATCCTTAAATCCTACTGCAGCACCAATGTCTCCCGCTTCAATAAGTGGAATAGAATTTTGTTTGTCAGCATGCATTTGAAAAATTCTTGAAATTCTTTCTTTATTTCCAGATCTATTATTTAATACATAAGAACCTGCTTCTAGTTTACCAGAATAAACTCTAAAGAAAGCTAACCTTCCAACATAAGGATCTGTAGCAATTTTAAAAGCTAAAGCTGAAAAAGGTTCAGAAACGCTAGGTTTTCTCTCAATATCTAAATCTGTTTTAGGGTTAGTACCAGCTATAGCTTCCTTATCTAAAGGAGATGGTAAATATCTACAAACAGCATCTAGTAAAAATTGCACACCCTTATTTTTAAAGGCAGAACCACAAATCATAGGAATTATACTCATATCTTGAGTAGCTTTTCTAAGTGCATCGTGTACCTCATCCTCTGAAATAGAATCAGGGTTATCAAAAAACTTTTCTAATAAGGCATCATCATATTCTGCAACTGCCTCAATTAAATTAGCTCTATACTCTTCAACTTCTTGTTTCATTTCCTCAGGAATATCTACAACATCGTAGGTAGATCCCATTTTATCTTCATGCCAAACAATTGCTTGATTTTTAACTAAATCTACAATTCCTTTAAAATTCTCTTCTTCTCCCATAGGAAGAACAATAGGAACAGCATTTGACTTTAACATATCTTTAATCTGAGTACAAACATTTAAAAAGTTAGAACCTTGTCTATCCATTTTATTTACAAATCCCATTCTTGGAACTTTATAGTTATCTGCAAGTCTCCAGTTAGTTTCAGATTGAGGTTCTACACCATCAACTGCACTAAATAAAAACACAAGACCATCTAAAACTCTTAATGATCTATTAACTTCAACTGTAAAATCAACGTGACCAGGTGTATCAATAATATTAAAGTGGTAAGGTCTAGTATCTTCCTTTGTTTCTCCTTGATTTGTTGGAAAATTCCAAGTACACGTAGTTGCTGCTGATGTAATAGTTATACCTCTTTCTTGCTCCTGCTCCATCCAATCCATTGTAGCAGCTCCATCATGGACTTCACCTATTTTATGACTAACACCTGTATAAAATAAAATACGTTCCGTTGTAGTAGTTTTTCCTGCATCAATGTGAGCAGCAATACCAATATTTCGAGTGAATTTTAAATCTCTTGCCATCTTAAAATTAAATTAAAATCTAAAGTGTGAAAATGCTTTATTGGCCTCAGCCATTTTATGAACATCTGTTTTTTTCTTTACAGCAGCTCCCTCTTCCTTTTCAGCAGCTAATATTTCAGAAGCTAATTTTAATGCCATAGACTTTTCATTGCGCTTTCTGGCATATGAAATTAACCACTTCATAGCCATTGAAATTTTTCTATCTGATCTGATTGGCATTGGGATTTGGAAAGTTGCTCCTCCTACTCTTCTACTTCTAACTTCAACATGAGGCATTACGTTTGATAATCCATCTTTCCATATTTGAAGGGCTGTTTTTTCAGAATCTTGCTTTTTCTCTTCTATGATATCAATTGCATCATAAAAAAGTTTAAAAGCTGTGGATTTTTTTCCATTCCACATGAGGTTGTTGACAAATCTGGTTACTAATTGATCATTAAACCTGGAATCAGGAAGTAATGGTCTTTTCTTTGCCTTACTTTTTCTCATTTATTTAGTTTTAGAGAGGTTCAAATAAATTTGAACATGCATTAGTATCATTTATTTTTTTGGACGCTTACCGCCATATTTTGATCTTCTTTGTAATCTTCCTTCAACACCTGCTGTGTCTAATGCTCCACGAACAATATGATATCTTACTCCTGGAAGATCTTTTACTCTTCCTCCTCTTACAAGTACAATTGAGTGTTCTTGCAGGTTATGACCTTCACCAGGAATATATGCATTGATTTCCGTCCCATTTGTCAATCTAACTCTTGCTACTTTTCGCATAGCAGAATTAGGTTTTTTAGGTGTAGTAGTATAAACTCTGGTACAAACACCCCTCTTTTGAGGACAAGAAACTAAAGCAGCAGACTTACTTTTTTTAGTAATCTTTTTTCTTCCTTTTCGAACCAACTGTGATATTGTAGGCATATTCTATTATTTTTTTCCCCTATTTGGGCGTGCAAATGTAATTTATTTTTATAATTAATCAAATGGAATAGTGAAAAATTATGGGAAAAAGTGAGATATTATTATCTAAAAGAAAATGCCTATATATATTAAGGACAGTTAATTTCTTGATTTTTAATTTTTTAGAGGGTCAAATAAAATACTTAAAACTAAAATTTATAATTATTAAAAATCACAACTAAAATGTTAATGAAATACATTCTATAGAGAAGGTAATAAAATAACATATTTATACAATTAAGTATTTACAGATTTAGTCTTGAGGAAAGATTTGTAAAATCAACAATACAATAGCAATTAAATTATTATAAAATTAAAATAAGATGATTACAGATAAGAATTTCACAATAATCCATAATAAGTGAATAATTTGTTGGTTTTTTAACTTATTATTAACATTTTTGCAGATTAAATAAATAATATACACATATGAAAACAAAACTATTCAAGTTTTTAACATTATCATTATTGATGGTGTTTCAATGGAGTTTTGCACAGAAAAGCGTTAGCGGAACTGTTTCCGATGATGCTGGTGTGCCTATTCCAGGTGCTACTGTATTAGTCGTTGGTACTAATACTGGGGTAACAACAGATTTTGACGGTGTTTATACTATTATGGCTTCAGAAGGAGACGTTCTTTCTGTAAGTTATGTAGGATATACAGCTCAAAATGTAACAGTTGGAGCATCTGCTACTTTAAATGTCACTCTTACTTCTGATAGTGAATTAGAAGAAGTTGTAGTAACTGCACTAGGTATTACTCGTGAGGCTAAGTCTCTAGGTTATGCTCAGCAAACAGTTACTGGTGATGCATTGACAAGAACTAAAGAAAGAGACTTTAAAACTGCGCTTGCAGGGAAAGTTGCTGGTGTCCAGGTTATTTCTGGTACTAGTTCAACATTTGAATCAAGTGCAATTCGTCTAAGAGGTGAAATGGATATCCTTTATGTAGTAGATGGTATCAAAGTTAGCAGTACAGATATTAATACTGATAACATTGATAACATTACAGTTCTTAAAGGTGCTGCTGCAACTGCTCTTTATGGATCAGAGGCTAAAAGTGGTGTAATTATAATTACATCTAAAAAAGCTAAAGCAGGAGAATCTTATATTTCTGTAGACCACAATACTACTATAAGTAACATTAGTAGACTTCACCCATACCAAAATGAGTATGGTGGTGGATATTCACAAGCTTGGGATCAATTTGCTTTCAACGCAGCTACAGATCCAGCTTCATGGGCAGCATTTAATGGACAATATATTCCTTATTATGCAGCTGATGAATCTTGGGGACCTAAGTTAGATGGAACTTTAGCTAGACATTGGGATTCATGGATTCCTGGTCACCCTGAATTTGGAGTAACTAGACCATGGTCTCCAAACCCTAACAACGTTAAAAATTTCTTTGAAACTGGTGTAGCAAATACTACAAGTTTATCTTTTGCTAAAGGTGGAGAAGATTTTAGCGTTAGAGCTACAGCTAGAGTAAGTCAAGCGACAATTCCTGTTCCTAATGCTAGTAGAGACACTTATGACGTAAACATTAACGCTTCTTTAAACGCAACAGATAAATTAACTATATATGCAGCTTTAAATGCAAGAGTTATGGATACAGATAACTATGTTAGTAGTGGTTATGGAAGTTTATCATCTAACTTTAGCCAGTGGTGGCAAAGACAGCTAGACATGGACAGGTTAAAAAATAGTTACCATTATAATGGTGCTTTTTACACTTGGAATAGAAAGTCAGCTAGACTTCACAAACCACAATACTGGGATGCTCCTCACTATGAGCAATACCAGAATACTAACAAAAACAAAAACTCAACCTACTCTGGTAACTTCGGATTAAACTACGACATTATAGAAGGACTTTCTGCTAATGTTGAAGTTAAAAGAAGACAATACAACAGAACAAATCATGGAAGAACTTTTGTAGGAGTAAATACATTACAAACTCAAGCTGGTTATAGTGAAGGATCTTATGTAACTGAAAATAATGAAGTTATTGCTAAACTTTCTTATGAAAAGCGAGTTACTGATGATTTTGATGTAAGCGCAATTTTAGGTTATGGTGCTGGTCAAAATAAAACTATTTCGACAAGTGCTTCCACTTCTGGTGGTTTAGCGATTCCTGATTTCTATACTGTTGCAAATTCTAAGGATAAGCCAAATTACGGTTCAAGTAAATACAACAACAGTAGGATTTCTGCTTATGGTCTTTTATCACTTGGATGGAACAGCATGATATATATTGACGGTTCTTATCGATTAGACTGGGGTTCAACTGCAGCTGCCGATAACAACAGAATTGAAACTTATGGACTTTCTGGTAGTTTCCTTTTCCACACTTTAGCTGATCAAGATTGGTTAAGCTTTGGTAAAGTGAGAGTAAATTATGCGGAAGCGCCTATTTTCCCTGGAACTTATGCAACAAGTCCAACATATGGTTCAAGTACAGCTTACGGATCGTTAGCTGCACTTAATGTTCCTAACACTCTTGCTAATCCAAATTTAACTGGAGGTATGAGAACTGAATTAGAGTATGGTGTTGAGATGAAGTTTATGAAGAATAGATTAGGACTTGATTTAACTTACTTTGATAGAGAAGATTCTAACCTACCAGTATCAATTACTGCTGCAGGAGGTACAGGATATACTGGATTAAGTGTAAACTCAAAAATTACATCTACTGCAGGTGTTGAAGCGATGATCTCTGGTACTCCAGTTCTAACGGATGATTTAAGATGGGATGTTTCGTTTAACTTCGGAAGATTCAAAAAAACAGTTGACTTTATCTATGAAGGTATTGAAAGAAATATCCTAGACTCATGGTTATCTTGGTCTAGTATGGACCTTCAAGAAATCGTAGGTCAAGAATGGGGTATGTTATATGGAAGAAAAAGGTTAAAAGATGATGCTGGAAATTGGGTTCTATATAATAGTGGAAACCACAGATATACAAATAACACAATACTTGGTAACATCATGCCTGACTTCACTGGAGGTATAACTTCAACTCTTGTATATAAAAATTGGGACTTTGCTGTTGGTATTGATTTCCAAGAAGGTGGTTTATACCACTCTGTTACAGACATGTTCTCTATGGCTGCTGGACTTCATGAATACACAGCTGGTTTAAATGATAAAGGAAACCCTAAAAGAGATGCTGTTTCTGCCGGTGGAGGTATTCACCAGGTAGGTGTTTTACTTGATGGTACTCCTCATGATCTATATAGAGCACCAGATTCATGGGCTTGGGGTAACTGGACAAGAGATGATTTATGGTTAGTTGATGCTTCATTTGTCAAATTAAGACAAGTAAGAATCGGTTACACATTTGACAATGACCAATTAAATGATACTCCATTTGATGCAATTAACGTTGCTTTAATTGGAACAAACCTAGCTATCCTTTCTGAAATGACAGATTGGGGAGACTATAGAGGAAAGAGAACTCCTGGACTAGATCCTTCTGAGATGGGTAGCAACTGGTCTGGTAGTTATTATGCTTCTGAAGGTGGTCAATTACCATCTGCAAGAACATTTGGACTTAACGTAAGCTTTAAATTTTAATTTTATATAATATGAAAAAACAAATTCAAAAAATAATCGGATTATTAGCAGTAAGTAGCTTATTGTTTATGTCCTGCGAAACTGTAGATTTCGGAGATGAAAATCTAAACCCTAATGCAGTTTCTTCAGCTAACACTGGTGCGCTTATAACAGCATCTATGAGAAGTATGCCTGGAATTTTAGCTAATTCTAGCGCAGGTATATTATATGTTCAACACATTTCAGAAATTACATACAATGATGATTCTTGTTATGAAACAATTCAATGGAATTTTGATGGTCACTATACAGGACCATTAATGAATCTTCAAACTGTAATTAATTTGAATAATGATGATCCTGATACTTATAGTTCTTCAGGTTCAGCCGGTATGCAAAAGGGTGTTGCTAACCTTTTACAGGTTTGGTTCTACCATCATTTGACAGACAGGTGGGGAGCAGTTCCTTACTCTGAAGCATTAAAGGGAGTTGAAAACTTGAAACCAAAATTTGACAGCCAACAAGCTATTTATACGGGTATGTTTGCTCAAATAGACTCTGCTTTAGGAATGTTAGATGGAGGTGGATTACAAGGAGACTACATGTTTAATGGTGATGCTGCTAAATGGAAAAAGTTTGGTAATACTATGAAAATGGTAATGGCATTGAGATTGTCTGATGTTGATGCATCTACTTCTCAGGCTAAATTTTTAGAAGCAGTTGCTGGAGGAGTTCTTGGTAGTAATGCTGAGAATATACATTATCCATACACTGTTGCTGATGCCAATGACAATCCATGGCAAGATAGATTCCAAACTAGAGATGACTATGCAGCTAGTGATACCATGGTTGAGGCTTTAATTGCTACAAGTGACCCAAGATTACACGCGTACGCTGCTCCTGTTATTACAGCAGGTGGAGGTGCAGGTGGATCTGCTAAGGTTCCTGTTAAATACACAACTGTAGATGGAAAAATCTACGGAGGAATGCCTTATGGTGTATTAACTCCAGGAATATTACAAGCATGGGTTTCTTATTTACCTCACCAAGTAATCTATAAGAGTGATGCTACGCAAAGTGGTATGATATTTTCCTATGCTCAAGTATGTTTCTCAATGGCAGAAGCTGCTTCAAAAGGATGGGGAGTTTCAGGTACTGCAGAGTCTTGGTATGACGCTGGTATAGCTGCTTCTATGTCACAATGGGGTATAAGTGCTGCAGATTCTGCAACTTATGTTGCTGCTGCTCCCGCTGCTACAATGGCGAATATTGCCTATGAAAAGTGGGTTGCATTATACTTACAAGGATATGAAGCTTGGGCTGAATGGAGAAGACTTGATGCTCCATCGTTAGTAGTAGCTACGGATATCCTAAACGGTACTGCAATTCCTGTAAGACATGGATACGGTGCACGTACTGCTAGTGCAAACAAAGAAAATCACGATGCTGCGTGTGCAGCAATGGGGAAAAGCCCAGGTGATTTTCTTCAAGATGCTAGATTATGGTGGGATACTAAGTAATTAGTATTTACATCTTCATAATAATAAAAAAAGCACCCAAAAGGGTGCTTTTTTTATTTATATATTTGGTTAAATGAAATCGGTATGATATTTGTATATTCTTAATAAAAAATAATATGAAAAAAATAATTCTTTTGCTTATCTGTTGTTTTTGTAGTGTTGGATTTTCTCAAAACTATGATATAAGTCCTGATCAACTTATTAACTCTGGAAATGTCCTAATTCAAAGATTAAAGAAATATGAAGGAGATGCAAAAGGGAATCCTTATATAAGTAAAGATTTTGTTAAAGGAAAATTGGTTTTTAATAATGGAAAAGAGTATGATGCGCTTATTAGGCTAAATGTCTCAGAGCAAGAGTTTGAAATAAAAAAGAATATCAACTCTAATCCTGCTGCTATTCAAATTGATGAAACAGTAAAAGTAAATATAGCAAAAGCTTCCTATAAACTACATTCCTTTAATTTAGGATCAAATACAAATACTATTGCAATTTTAGAAGAATGTTTAATACTAGATAAATACGCTTTGTACTATTTTCCACAAAAAAAACTTGAAATGCCTAGTAAATCTGCAATTCCTGCTCCAACATCAGGTTATACTAAACCTATAAGACCAGAATGGAAAGATGATAGTGCTTATTTGATTTTTTACAATAATAAAACATATAAATTACCTACTTCTCACAAAAAAATGCTGGACCTTAGACTTTTTGATGAAAAATTATACAAAAAATACAGAAAGGCAAATAAATTAAATCTTAAAAATAAAGAAAGCTTAAAGGGGCTTATTACCTACTTCAATTCACTAGATTCTTAAAATGAGTAAAGAACAAACTTTAATTTATGGAATAAGATCTGTAAAAGAAGCTATTGAATCAGAAAAGTCTTTAAATAGGGTTTATTTACAAAGGGGATTAAAAGGAGCCTCTGCATTTGATTTAATAAAAACCTTAAATAAAAAGCAGATTGAAATATCCTATGTTCCAATAGAAAAACTTAATCGTTTCACTCTAAAAAATCACCAAGGAGTAGTTGCTACCATAGCGCCTATCAAGTTTTTGTCAATTGATGAGCTGAGTAAAATTGTTGAAAAAAAGAAAGATTCCTGTCAAATATTAATTCTGGATCAAATTTCGGATGTAAGAAATTTTGGAGCAATAGTTAGAACAGCTGAATGTTCAGGAGTAGATTGCATTATAATCCAATCTAGTGGAAATGCTCCAGTAAATGGTGATACCATAAAAACTTCCTCAGGTGCAGTCTTTAATGTGCCCATTTGTAAGGTAGGTCATATAAAAGATGGTATTTTTCTTTTGAAACAATTAAATATAAAGATATATGGAGCTACTGAAAAAGCTAAAAAAAACATATATCAGACTGATTTTAAGAGCTCTCAAGCCATAGTTATGGGTTCTGAAGGTAAAGGTTTATCTAAATCTGTTATCGATCTGTGTGATGAGCTAATTAAGATTCCTTTGCTTGGAAAAATAGAATCCTTAAATGTTTCTGTAGCCTGCGGAACTATTCTATATGAAATAGTTCGTCAAAAAGGATATTAATTATAAAACTTCTTTTAAATTTTTCAAATCATTGATTATCATACAATGATCATGAATTGGTTCATTGTTATTATTAAAATGAACTGCATTAAAGCCAGCATTCATAGCCCCTAGAATATCCGCTTCTAAATTATCTCCAATCATCAAACTATTTTCAGGATCTGCATTAGAAACCTCTAAAGCATATTTAAAAATTCTAATATTCGGCTTTTTAACACCAACCGTTTCAGAATCTACAATACAAGTAAAGTATTTTTTAAGATTAGAGTTAATAATTTTTTTGTTCTGAACTTCAGTAAAACCATTTGTTATAATATGTAATTTATACTTATCTATTAAATAGTCCAAGATGAAAATTCCATTCCTAATGAGAAAGTTATTGTTAGGGAGTGAGAAGATATAATCATCCGAAATTTGATCAATTATTTTATCCTTAACATCTAAATTTAGTTTTTGAAATGTAGATTTTAATCTATTATGCCTTAAAAATTCCTTAGTAATTTTTTCATCTCGATACAATTTCCAATATGAAAAATTAATTGGTATATAAATTTTTAAAAAAGTATTTAAGTCAATATCTATTTTATATTTCTTTAATAGATAATCAAAAGTTAATGTTGAATTTTTTTTAAAATCCCATAATGTATGATCTAAATCAAAAAAAATATCAGTTATTCCTTCAATTTTTTCCATAAGATTTAAAAAATTTGTTAAACATTTTCTTCCATTTATAATTAGTAGAATAATCACTATTAATTGAGTTATTTAATGCTAAAATCATTTCCCCATTAATTTCCTTTACATATCTAGTAATTTCTTCTAATGCTTGTCTAGCTAAAATAGGTTTTTTATAAATTTTCAAAACTCTATCTGTTGCACATACTGGATGAATTAAAAGTTTAGTTTCCACTTCATTTTCTAAATCAAAAAAATAAAAGGGATTAGTAGTGCTTGCTCTAAATCCAGGCATATCATAATATTGAAGACTATAATCATGCTTAAAACCAAACCTAGCAAAGTTCCTGTAAGTTACTGGAAAATCAATCTTCAGTAAATTCTGTCTTATTTTCTTAATAGATCTATGAATAATTGACTGTAGTTTGTTGGTTTCAAGTTTTAATAATGCTTCATTTTTCAAAGATGAATAAGAAGAAAGTAAAGAGACTTCACAAAAATCAGAAACATCTTTAATTTTCTCAATAAATGACTTAGAATAAAAACTTAAGTTTCTGTCATATCTCGAAAAATTTGCAATCAAAAAAAATACCATTGTTTCTAAACCATTGTTTTTATTTAAATCAATCCAGCTAGAATAATTATCTAATGGGTCTTTTTTAACATTTAAAAGAACTGGTATTCTTCTATATATTCTATAAATATCTAATCTTAAGAAATCCCTTAGAAACCCTCCTATTGTTCTTACTACCCCTTTTCCTTTAAAATCAAAAGCACAAGGCACTTCTAAACAAGTCATTAATTTATAGGAGTGTTTTTTAAAATTAAAATCAGGATAAAATTCTAATAATTTAGATTTAAATCTTTCAATCCAAAAATCAATAATTGGTTTGTTTAAAAATCTATTTTTAAAAGCAATACTAGAAGAGGGATCAAAACGACCAAAATCATCTTTTAAGTGTAGTAAGTATTCTTCATAACGACTAATTAGATAAAAGCTTGCAGCAAAAATATCAAACTGAAAAAACGGATTATCCTTATTGGAAAAAAAAACAGGATGTCCATCCCAATTTTCAACATTAATTTCTAAATCTTCAATTTTAGAAGAAAATAAAATGTCAGAAGTATTAATATAAAACTCATTATCAATTTGATTATTATTATAACTCATTTTATATGAATCATGCTTTTTAAAATCATTAATATCCGATGTAAAATTTACATCAACACCTAATCTTAATTTAAAAATATGTTTGAAAATATATTTAATTCTTGGTGTTATTATATGAGAATAAATAAGAATCATTCACTTTCTTTTATTTGGTTAATTAAGAAATCTAAATCAATTGACGCATAATTTCCAGAACTCATAAAAAGTAAATTACAATTAGAATAGGATTGCTCTAACAAAAAATGTTGCAGTTTATTGGAGTCAGAAAAAACCTTAAGATTATCATCATTAAAAGCGCTTTTTATTTTTTCTTTACCTATCTCATTTAGACCTTTTTTCAATACTGCATTTGGGTCATAAAATAAAATTGCTAAATCTGCACTTTTTAATGAATCCTTATACTGATTAATAAAATTTTCATTAAGACTGCTAAAAGTATGAAGTTCTAAAAGTGCAATAAGCTTTCTCATTTTAAATTGTTTTTTAAGAGCATTTGTTGTAGCTATAACCTTGCTTGGAGAATGTGCAAAATCTTTAAAAACATTTCTATCATTCATACTAAGAATTGTTTCAAGTCTCTTGTCTGCTCCTTTAAATGAGACGATTGAATTATAAAAATCTTCTTCGTGAACACCCATTAATTGACAAACTAATTTTGCACCTGACAGATTACTTAAATTATGGTCACCAAAAATATTTAATGGGATTTCTCCTTCATCAGTTATTAAAAAAGTCTTACCATTTTTGATAATATATTTAGGCATAGAATAATCTAATTTTCTAATAGATTTTTGAGACTGAATAGAAATCTTTTCAACTTCAGAATCCAGCTTATTATAAACCAAAACTCCTCCTGGAATAATTGTATCTATAAATTTTTCAAATTGATTTATATAGTTTTCTTTTGTTGGGAAAACATTAATATGATCCCAAGAAATTCCACTTATAAGAGCAATATTGGGTTGATAAAGGTGAAATTTTGGACGTCTATCAATAGCAGAAGATAAATATTCGTCGCCTTCCAAAAGAATAAAATCATTTTTATCAGTTAAATGCACCATTGTTTCAAACCCTTTTAGTTGGGCTCCAACCATAAAATCAACATTTTTATTACAGTCATTCAAAACATGCAAAATCATAGCTGTAATTGAAGTTTTCCCATGACTTCCGCCAATAACAACTCTAGTTTTATCTTTTGACATTTCATAGATAAATTCTGGATAGGAGAGAATTTTAATATTCTGTTTTTTTGATGCTAAAAGTTCTAGATTATCTGCTTTTGCATGCATTCCTAGAATAACAAAATCTAAATTTGATGAAATTTTTGAAGGAAACCAACCCAATTCTTTAGGAAGAAGTCCAAATTTTTGCAATCTGGATTTAGAAGGTTCAAAAATATTATCATCACTTCCTGTAATTAAATAATCTTTCAAGTGTAGGGCAATTGCTAAATTGTGCATTGCACTACCTCCTATAGCTATAAAGTGAATTTTCATTTAACTTATAATAAATTAAAAGTTATTAATTATTTAATTCTTTCCACAAATCATCCTTCAACTCTGTTAAACCAAAATTAGAAACAGATGAAATAAAGCAATAAGGAATATTCTTGATGTTTTTTTCTATTTCTAAACCAATCTCAGTCATTCTACTTTTATTTATAAGATCAGATTTAGAAACAGCAATAATTCTATCTTTATCCATTAACTCTGGATTATATTGTTTTAATTCGTTTAATAATACATTATATCTATCAACAATTTTTTCAGATTCACTAGAAATTAAAAAAAGGAGAATAGAATTTCTTTCAATATGTCTCAAGAAATAATGTCCCAAACCTTTTCCTTTTGAGGCGCCTTCAATTATTCCTGGAATATCAGCAATAATAAAAGACTTGTAATTTCTATATTCAACAATACCAAGATTAGGCTTAAGAGTAGTAAACTCATAGTTGCCTATTTTGGGTTTAGCAGAGGTTATCGTTTTAAGTAATGTTGATTTACCAGAATTCGGAAAACCAACTAAACCAACATCAGCTAGAACTTTTAACTCTAATGTTATTTGCATCACTTTTCCCTTAATTCCAGGTTGGGAATATCTAGGGGCCTGATTGGTTGAACTTTTAAAGTTCCAATTACCTAATCCACCCATTCCACCTTCTAAAATTATTTTTTCTTCACCATCCTTCAGGGTCTCATAGATAATTTCATTTGTATCAGTGTTTTTAATTATCGTTCCTAATGGAACTCTAATATAAACGTCTTTCCCATCTGCACCTGAACTTCTACTTTTGCTTCCGTCACCTCCATGATTTGATTTAAAATGCCTTTGGTACTTTAAATGGTATAATGTCCACAAAGATTTGTCTGTAACAACAATAACATGCCCACCTCTTCCACCATTTCCTCCATCTGGTCCTCCTTTAGTTATATATTTTTCTCTTCTAAAATGAGCAGACCCTTTTCCCCCGTTTCCAGAAGAAATATTTACTTTAACATAGTCTACAAAATTTCCTTCTGTCATTATATTTTAGAATCTATAAGATTACATATCTTTTGTGTAATTTCATTAATTTCTCCTAAACCTTCAACACTATAAAATTTTCCTTGATTATTATAATATTCCATAAGCTTTGAAGTTTTTTGATTATACTCTTCAAATCTATTTTGAATTTTTAATTTATCTTGATCATCTACCCTTCCACTTTCTTTACCTCTGCTAATAAGTCTTTCTAGTAAAACATCTTGATCAACCTCTAAGGATATTGTCATAGAAATTTCTAAGTCTTTATTTTTTAAAAACTTATCCAGCATTTCTGCTTGAATCGTCGTTCTAGGAAATCCATCAAAAATAAATCCATTAGCATTAGGAGACTTATTTACTTCAGCCTCTAACATTTTAATTGTAACATTATCCGGAACTAAGTCTCCCCTATCCATATAAGACTTGGCAAGAAGACCAAGTTCTGTTTGCATTGAAATATTATATCTAAATACATCTCCTGTAGAAATATGAACTAAATTATATTTATTTTTTATAAATTCAGCTTGCGTTCCTTTTCCAGAACCTGGTTTTCCAAATAAAATCAAATTAATCATAATCTTAATAAAATTTAAAGACAAATATACCCAAAATCAATAGTTAAATTATTTTTATAGATCATTACATTTTTAATGTATTTTTGCACAAATAATTTTTTATGAATTATTTTTCGTCAAATTTTACATTAGGGATTCTTGGTGGCGGTCAACTTGGAAAAATGCTATTACAAGTAACTTCTAAATTAAGTATAAAAACAAACATTTTAGATTCAAGTCCAAATTCTCCATGTAAAAATCTCTGTAATGAATTTCAAACTGGAAATTTAATGGATTTCCATTCTGTATATAAATTTGGAAAAAAATGTGATTTGATTACATATGAAATAGAGCATGTAAATATAGAGGCTCTTGAAAAATTAGAGTCTGAAGGAATCAAAGTATACCCGAGTTCTAAAACATTAAAAATTATTCAAGACAAAAACCTTCAAAAAAAATTTTTTACTAAAAATAAAATACCTACTGCAAAGTTCTGGCACTTTAAATCTCTTCAAGATTATAATAGTTCAAGTGTTAAAAACGAAATAAAATTTCCATGTGTCTGGAAAAAGACAAAGTTTGGATATGATGGTTTTGGAGTAGAAATAATAAATTGTTCAAATGACCTTGAAAAACTTCCTGAAAGTGAATTTATTATTGAAGAATTAATTCCTTTCAAAAAAGAAATTGCAACAACAATTGCTAGAAATAAATCTGGCCAAATTGAAGTTTTTCCAATAGTTGAAATGATCTTTAATAAAATCTCAAATCAAGTTGAATATGTAATTTGTCCTGCTCAAATTAATGATGATGTTAAAGCTAAAGCAAAAGAAATTGCTTTAAATGTCTCTAAATCATTTAAACAAATAGGATTATTAGCTGTTGAAATGTTTCTTACTAATAATAATATAGTATTAGTAAACGAAGTAGCTCCTAGACCACACAATAGTGCACATTATTCCATTGAAGCATGCACTAATTCTCAATTTGAGCAACACATAAAATCTATATTAGATTTACCATTGGGTTGTTCAAAATCAAATATATACGCAATTATGGTTAATTTAGTTGGTGAAAAAGGTTTTTCAGGTCCAGTTGTATATAGTGGAATTGAAGAAGCAATGCAATATGATAATGTTTCTGTTCATTTATACGGAAAGTCTGAAACCAAACCAAATAGAAAAATGGGTCACGCAACAATATTAGACACAAGTTTAAAAAATGGTTTATCAAGAGCAAAATCAATAAAAAAAATAATAAAAATTAAAACAAGTTAATTATGGCAAAAGTTGGTATTATTATGGGAAGTAAATCGGATCTTCCAATTATGCAAGAAGCCATTGATATTTTAAATGATTTTGGCATTTCTAATGAAGTTGATATTGTTTCAGCTCATAGGACGCCTGACAAAATGATGGAATATGGAAAAAATGCCCATGATAGGGGAATTTATGTAATTATAGCAGGTGCTGGAGGAGCAGCTCATCTACCCGGAATGATTGCTTCACTAAGCCCTCTTCCTGTAATTGGAGTTCCAATAAAATCCAGGAATTCCATTGATGGATGGGATTCTGTATTATCTATTCTTCAAATGCCAGGTGGAGTACCTGTAGCAACTGTAGCTTTAAATGGAGCAAAAAATGCCGGAATTCTAGCTGCTAAAATTATAGGCACCAAAGATAAAGGTGTTCAAAATAAAATAATAGAATATAAATCAGAGTTAAAAAATAAGGTAATAAAAGATTCTATTAAATAAACAGTTAAGTGAGTAACTTTTCATCCAAACATATTGGAATAAATAAAGATCAAGAAAAAGAAATGCTTAATTGCTTAGGTATTGATAGTGTTGATCAATTGATTTCAGAGACCATTCCAAAAAACATTAGACTTAATAAAGAGCTTGTTTTAGATGAAGCATTAACTGAAAATGAGTTTTTAAATCATATTAAAAATTTAGCAAAAAAAAATAAAAATTATAAATCTTTCATAGGTCTTGGATATAATGAATCTATTATTCCATCTGTTATAAAAAGAAATATTCTTGAGAATCCAAGTTGGTACACTGCATACACGCCTTATCAAGCTGAGATTGCACAAGGTAGAATGGAAGCCCTTTTAAATTACCAAACTATAATATGTGATTTGACTGGAATGGAATTATCCAACGCATCATTGTTAGATGAAAGTACTTCAGCAGCAGAAGCTATGACTATGCTTTTTAGTTGTAGAACAAGGGAACAAAAAAAGGAAAACACCAAAAAATTCTTTGTTTCAGATAATACTCTTCCACAAACAATTTCACTTCTACAAACAAGAGCTGAGCCTATTGGAATTAAGGTTATAATAGGGAAGTTTGATGAATTTAACTTTTCTAATGAATTTTATGGATGTTTTATGCAATATCCTGGAATTCATGGAAATATAATGGATTTAGAAAAATATACAAACAAAGCTAAATCAAATGATATAAAAATAGTTGTTGCAGCTGATCTTTTAGCCTTATGTCTTCTTAAAAAACCTTCTGAATTTGGTGCTGATGTAGTAGTAGGAACTTCACAGAGGTTTGGAATCCCTCTTGGATATGGAGGACCACATGCTGCTTTCTTTGCAACCAAAGAAGAATATAAAAGATCTATACCTGGAAGGATAATTGGATTATCTAAAGATGCCGATGGAGACCCTGCTTTAAGAATGGCTTTACAAACTAGAGAACAACATATTAAAAGAGATCGAGCTACATCTAATATTTGTACATCTCAAGTTTTATTGGCAGTTATGGCAAGTATGTATGGTGTTTTCCATGGACCATGGGGGCTTAAGAAAATAGCTTTAAAAATTCATGAATTAACAGTTCTATTAGAGAATTCATTAAAAAAAATTGGAATAAAGCAATTAAACAAAAACTATTTTGACACATTATTTTGTGAAGGTCCAAGTGAAAAAATTAGAATTATTGCTGAAAAAAATAAAATGAATTTTAATTATATTAATGAAAATCATTTCTCAATATCTATAAATGAGGCGACTTCATTAAATAATATTCAGTTAATTGTCAATATAATATCTAAAGCAATTAATAAGGATACTGTTCAAGTAAATAACCATACAGACGAAACAAAAATTCCTGAAAATTATAAAAGGCAATCAAAATATTTACAAACGAAAATTTTTAATATTCATCATTCTGAAACTAGTTTGATGAGATATATAAAAAGTTTGGAAAGAAAAGACTTATCCCTTACACATTCAATGATTTCTTTAGGCTCATGTACTATGAAATTAAATGCAGCGTCAGAAATGATTCCAATTAGCTGGTCACAATGGAATAACATTCATCCATTTGTTCCTATGAATCAAGCTAAAGGATATCAGAAGCTAATTAAAAAGTTAGAAAAACAATTAAATGAAATAACTGGATTTTCAGGTACATCACTACAACCAAATTCAGGTGCGCAAGGGGAATATGCTGGATTAATGGTTATACGTGCATATTTAAAAAGTATATCTCAAGATCATAGAAATATCTGCTTAATACCATCTTCAGCCCATGGGACTAATCCTGCATCTGCTGTAATGGCTGGAATGAAAGTAATTGTTATTGGAACTGATAAACATGGGAATATTAATGTTGATGAATTGAAAGAAAAAGCTAAAATTCATAAAGATAATTTAGCTACACTTATGGTTACCTACCCTTCTACTCATGGTGTTTTTGAATCATCAATTCAAAAATTAACCAAAATAATACATAATTATGGGGGACAGGTATATATGGATGGAGCTAATATGAATGCACAAGTTGGTTTAACAAATCCTTATATAATTGGAGCTGATGTTTGTCACTTGAATCTACACAAAACTTTTGCAATTCCTCATGGTGGTGGTGGGCCTGGTGTTGGTCCAATATGTGTAGCAAAACATTTAGTTCCTTTTTTACCAAATAATCCTGTTATTAATATTAATAGTTCAAAAGAAAGTGTAAAATCAATTTCTGGCGCACCCTGGGGCTCTGCTTTAGCATGCATTATTTCTTATGGGTATATATGTATGTTAGGTGCCAAAGGTCTTAAATCTTCTACTGAATATGCCATTTTAAATGCAAATTATATTAAGTCTAGAATTGAAAAACATTACACTATTCTATATAAGGGTGAAAGTGGAAGAGCAGCACATGAATTAATAATAGATTGCCGCCCTTTTAAAATAAATGGTATAGAAGTTATGGATATTGCCAAAAGATTAATTGATTATGGTTTTCACGCACCTACTGTATCATTTCCTGTTCCAGGTACAATGATGATAGAGCCTACAGAAAGTGAAAATTTGGATGAAATTGATCGTTTTTGTGATGCTCTGATAGCTATCAGAGCTGAAATCAATGAATGTTCTGCTAATAATCAAAATAATTTGCTTCGTAATGCCCCTCATACTATGAAAATGATAAGTAAAGAAAAATGGAATTACCCATACAGTAGAAAAGATGCCGTTTTCCCTTCGCCTTTTGTAATCGAAAACAAATTTTGGCCATCAGTAAGAAGAGTAGATGATGCTTATGGTGATAGAAATTTAGTTTGTACCTGTTAACCATTTGATTCGTATATAGAAGACTAGGTTATTAATACTAAGTTTTTTATTTTGCATCTATAAACTCGAATATTATGTCAATATGCATAACTGGATCTGGATCGTATATTCCAGAAATAATTAAAAAAAATCAAGATTTTCTTTCTAATACTTTTTTAAATTCTGATGGAAGTATTTTTAATGTTTCCAATGAGGTTGTTATAAAAAAATTTAATTCAATTACTGGAATTGAAGAAAGAAGATATGCTAAAAATCATTACAATGCTTCAGATTTAGCTTTTATTGCAGCTGAAAATGCTATAAAAGATTCAATAATTGATAAAGAAACTTTAGATTATATAATTGTTGCCCATAATTTTGGAGATGTAAAGTTTGGAACTAAGCAATCAGACTCATTACCTAGTTTAGCAAATAGAGTCAAGTATAAACTTGAAATTAAAAACCCTGACTGCGTTTGCTATGATTTAATTTTCGGTTGTCCAGGTTGGTTAGAGGGAGTTATCCAAGCTCAAGCATTTATAAAAGCTGGTATGGCTAAAAAATGTTTAGTTATTGGAGCAGACACAGTATCTAGGACATGTGATATTAATGATAGAGATTCCATGATATATTCCGACGGAGCTGGCGCTACTATTATTGAAGAAAAATCTAAAATTTCAAATACAGGTATATTATCTCATAAATCTTGTTCTTTTTCATCTGAAGAAACTTTTCATTTATTTTTTGGAGAATCATTTAATTCTAAAGAGAAATCAAAAGATCTATATATTAAAATGCATGGACACAAAATTTATCAATTTGCTATAAGCCATGTTCCTAAAGCATTAAAATCTTGTTTAGAAGATAGTGGAAAATCAATAAATGATG
>CESL01142398.1_pt1 | contig 24402 bp, 23 predicted proteins | sample 531221 | NCBI WGS metagenome assembly CESL01 (sample SAMEA2622197, study PRJEB7988) | marine metagenome | biome: marine biome (ENVO:00000447); feature: mesopelagic zone (ENVO:00000213) & marine oxygen minimum zone (ENVO:01000065); material: "saline water (ENVO:00002010), including plankton...
CTAAGGTGGGACATCCACGCTTCCTCGTCAACGTGGCGGATCTTGTACACCTTGAAATGGGACTATCAATCTAGACTGGAACTGGCAGAACTACTACACTAATAATGTCAACAATATTAATGGATTAATTAGTATCTAACTTCAAAATTTTCATATTCACCAAGAAACTCTTCTTGATTAGTTTTAAGATCATCAACGCGTGAATTTGCAGGACCTAAACTACACCATTGGGTAACAGTATCTACAGATTTGTCTTCTCCCTCTATCATCATTTCAACTCTGCCATCATCAAGATTTCTCACCCAGCCTCTAACGTTATTTTTTATTGCAATAACTCTAGTTGCCTGTCGAAAAAAAACACCTTGCACTCTTCCTGTCACAAAAATGTGTATACGTTTCTGACTCATATAATTACAAGATATTGGTTAGTTTTATTTTTTAATTATTTGATAGATTGTTTTCTTTCTTTAATTCTTGCTCTTCCTGTCTTTCTTGCTGCAATACTTCCAACCTTGGCACCTGGTGGTGCATTACGTGAAACTGTAGAGCTCTGTCCAACATGTTGATGTCTTCCACCACCATGAGGATGAACATATGCTGCTTGTGCTACACCTCTTACAATTGGGTATTTTTGACCTTTTGATTTGAATCTGCGCCATGCAACTCCTGCACGCATAAGTGGCCTATCTTCAACACCTCCACCTGCCAAAGTTCCAATCATTGCTCTGTTCTTTGGATTAAGTTTAGTAAATTTACCAGAAGGCAGTTTTAGAATAACACCATTGTCAGTGTGTGAAAACACAGTTGCATCTCCTCCAGCAGATTTTATCAAAGTTCCACCATCACCAAATTGTTTTTCAACATTACATACAATAGTTCCATCAGGTATGTTTTGGATACTAATTACATTACCATCTTTAATTTCAGACTCGAGGCCAAAATCTATTTTTGAACCAACTTTTGTGCCAAGAATGGCTGGAATAAATGAAATTGAACCGTCTTCAAATCTTACTTTTGATAAAGGTGCATCACGACCGGTTTCATGAACAAGATCAATTATCTCACCCTGACGATTTTCATCTAGATCAAAACTTGGGTATTTTGCTGGTTTTAGCTTTCCAGTGACTGCAGCTCTAAACTGCATTCCTCCACGCCCACGCCTTCTAACTAGTGGTCTTTTACCCAATGTACTCGTTTTGGACTGAGATCATGATTTTAAGCTTGTGATCAATGTTTTTGAGATCACAATAATAATACGCAATATATAAAAAAAGAACTTAGTGAGATAAGATATGAGTGAAGGTGGATTATCCCTTAAAGTATTGGAAGCTTATACTAGAGATGTTGGTAGAGGAGTAGCCAGAATCGATTATGACTCAATGGATAATCTAAACGCCTCAACTGGTGATGTGATTGAATTAAAAGGCAAAAGAAGAACTGTTGCCAAATGTCTTCCGCTTTATCCTTCTGATGAGGGTAAAGGAATTATTAGAATTGATGGATTAGGTAGAAATAACTCTGGTATTGCAATTGGTGATGCAATTACTGTAAAAAAGATTAAAGCGGTACAAGCAGAAAAAGTTATAGTTGCTCCACTTGAAGCCATTCCGCCAATAGATGAAAGATACTTGGCAGATGCATTGGAAAGTGTTCCTTTGATTAAGGGTGATAATGTTATGGTTCCATATTTTGGTGGAAGATTAACATTCCAAGTAATAGGAGTCACACCAGCTGCAGATGCAGTTCTTGTTACACAAAAAACAAGTTTTCATATTGCAGAAAAAGGTGAAACACTACGAGGAGTTCCTCAAGTAACCTATGAAGATATTGGTGGAATAAGAGATGAGATAAAGAAGGTTCGCGAAATGATTGAACTTCCATTGAGACATCCAGAAATATTTGAAAAACTTGGTATCGAAGCACCAAAGGGTGTTATGTTATACGGTCCACCAGGTACTGGAAAGACACTTTTGGCTAAAGCGGTAGCAAATGAGAGTAATGCTCACTTCATTAGTATTTCGGGTCCAGAGATTATGAGTAAATTTTATGGTGAGAGCGAAGCAAGGCTTCGAGAGATCTTCAAGGAGGCGAGAGAAAAAGCTCCATCAATAATCTTTGTAGATGAAATTGACTCTATTGCACCAAAACGAGAAGAGGTAACTGGTGAGGTTGAAAGAAGAGTTGTTTCACAGATGTTATCATTAATGGATGGATTAGAAGCTAGAGGAAAAGTAATTGTGATTTCTGCAACAAACAGACCAAATGCAATTGATCCTGCTTTAAGGAGACCTGGAAGATTTGATAGGGAGATTGAGATCAAAGTTCCTGACAAGAAAGGTAGACATGAGATTCTACAGATTCACACGCGTAATATGCCTTTGATGAGTGAAGGTGATGGCACAGTAAACATCGATAAAATATCAGCAGTAAGTCATGGCTACGTCGGTGCTGACTTGGAATATCTATGTAAAGAAGCAGCAATGAAATGTCTGCGAAGATTATTACCAGAATTAAATTTGGAAGAAGAAAAAATTCCTCCAGAAACCTTAGATAAACTAATTGTTATTTCTGAAGATTTTACAAAGGCACTACGTGAAATTACTCCATCTGGAATGAGGGAAGTCTTCATAGAAAACCCAGATGTACAATGGAGTGAGGTCGGAGGACTAGCAGAAGTCAAACGAGAATTAATGGAAGCTGTTGAATGGCCTATGAAATATCCAGAATTATATGAAAAATTAGGTCATAAGATGCCAAGAGGAATCTTATTGCATGGACCTAGTGGTACCGGAAAAACACTGATGGCAAAAGCAGTTGCAACAGAAAGTGAGGCAAATTTTGTTTCAGTACGCGGTCCTGAATTACTATCAAAGTGGGTAGGAGAATCAGAGAGAGGTATTAGAGAAATTTTCAAACGTGCAAGACAGTCAGCGCCATGTGTAATTTTCTTTGATGAGATAGACTCTATTGCCCCTATTAGAGGAGCAGGAGGAGAAACCGTTGTCACAGAAAGAGTAGTTAGTCAATTATTAACCGAATTAGATGGAATGGAAAACATGCATGGAGTAGTTGTACTTGCTGCTACAAATAGGGCTGATATGATTGATCCCGCTTTACTTAGACCAGGTAGATTTGATAAAATTATCCAAATTCCATTACCTGATAAAGAGAGTAGAAAGAACATTTTGGAGATAAATTGTAAAGATATTCCAATTGCTGATCCAAAAGGTCCAGATAAAATAGATTATGAAAAATTAGCTGAAATGACTGATGGTCTGAGTGGTGCAGATGTAGCAGCGATTACAAATACTGCTGTATCATTGTTAGTTCATGAACATCTTGATAGTGCACCAGATGCCAAAGAGATTACAGTAAAGGCTAGTAGTGCAAAAGTAACAATGAAGCATTTTGAAGAATCTGTGAAAAAAGTCAGGGAGCAGAAGGACTTGAAGATAGGCGAGAAATTAGTAGCCTCGTACTACAGGTAGTTTTAATAAAATAATCAATCAATTCTCATTATATGTCTGAACTCAAAGGATACAAAGGAAAATCACTTGAATATCTACAACAAAAAGATGTGAATGTTGGGGATTCAATAAAAGTAATTTCTGATCTAACTTATACTGGAACCCTTATGCCTAGATATGAGACCAGTGAGGACTCGCACATTGTATTAAAACTAAAAAGTGGTTATAATATTGGAATTGAATTAAGTGAAATCAAGGATATAGAAAAAATATCTTCTCCGGAACAAGTGACAGCAGAAAAAAACACAAAGAAGACAGATGCAACATTACCAAAAATACTATTGCTCTCAACTGGTGGAACCATTGCAAGTAAAGTTGACTATAGAACTGGTGCTGTAACACCTGCATTAACAGCTTCAGATCTTAATGACGCTGTTCCAGAAATTGCAAATATTGCAAACATTGATGCAGAAGTACTATTCTCTGAATACTCTGAAAATTTACAACCTGAACACTGGATCGAAACTGCCAAGAAAATTGAAAGTGTTGCAAATTCAGATTATAAAGGAATCATTGTTGCACATGGGACTGATACAATGCATTATAGTTCTGCATTTTTATCATTTGCACTTTCAGGATTAAAAATTCCAGTAGTGTTTGTTGGTTCACAAAGATCATCAGATAGACCATCATCAGACGCAGCACTAAATCTCATTGCGGCAGCAAGATTAATCACTCAAACAGATGCAAAAGGTGTCTATATTGTAATGCATCATAATGAAAGTGACGACACTGTCGCATGCCACCTTGGAACAAGAGTTCGTAAAAATCATACAAGTAAAAGAAGTGCATTTGAAACGATAGGAGGTGATCCAGCATTCTTAGTTTTAGATCAAAAGATTATCAAAAATTCTACTAATGAATTTTTCAAGGATCAATCATTCAATCCCAGACTTGGAATAGATACAAAAGTTGCACTGGTAAAATACCATCCTGGATATGAATCAAAGCAAATAGATGCCCTGATTGATTTAGGGTTCAAAGCAATAATCTTTGAAGGTACTGGACTTGGTCACGTGGGTAAAACGATGTATGATGTTATAAAAAAAGCAAGTTCACATGGTTTGTTTCTGGGAATGACATCACAATGTATTGATGGTCGAGTTAGAATGACAGTTTATGAAAGTGGCAGAGATTTGTTAGAACTAGGAATCATTCCTTTAGAGAACATGATTCCTGAAATAGCGTTGGTGAAAACAATGTGGGCACTAGGTAATTCTGAAGGTAATGATGGTCTTAAGAAATTACTTTTAGAAAATATTGCATCAGAATTTTCGGAGTGAGTTTGAAGGTGGCTGAATTTAAAATAGATGAAGTTGGCTTGAAAGTTGGTTTAGAAATACATCAACAGTTAGATACTGGAAAAAAACTATTTTGTGGTTGCAGAACAGTTGAAGATGATGAGTACACTAGCAAATTTAGTCGAAAGTTAAGAGCAACAAAAAGTGAACTTGGTAAGATTGACCCAGCCGCACTTTTTGAAGATACAAAATCAAAAACAATCGTCTATTATGCTAATTCCAATAGTAGTTGTTTAGTAGAAAAAGATGAGGAACCACCACATGATTTGGATCATAATGCTAAAGATACTGTATTAATAATTGGATCTGCCCTAAATTCAAAAATTTTTAGTGAAATACATGTAATGCGAAAAACCGTGGTTGACGGATCAAATACATCTGGATTCCAAAGAACTATGCTTATTGCACAGGGTGGTCATATTGAAGTGGATGGTAAACAGGTTGGTGTTCAATCAATTTGTTTGGAAGAAGATGCGGCAAAAATAATCAATAATAAGGATCATGAGAGATTTTTTAGTTTGGATCGTTTGGGAGTACCATTAGTTGAGATCGCATTAGAACCAGTGGCTGATAGTCCAGAAACCGTAAGAAAGATTGCATTAACACTTGGAAGGTTACTTAGAGTGACAAAAAAAGTTGCTAGGGGTATTGGGACTATACGACAGGATGTGAATGTCTCAATTGCTGGTGGTGGTGTAATAGAGGTAAAAGGAGTACAGCAGTTAAGCCAGCTTGAAAAGATAATAAAATTTGAGGCAAAACGGCAACATGGTTTGAAGATACTTTCAGAGAAGCTCAAAGTCAAAAACGCTGGGGAAATTGATAAAAATAATGATATTTTTGTGATCACTGATTTACTAAAAGATTGTGATTCAAAAATAATAAAAGATTCTCTGACGAATCAAAATGAAATTAAGGTTATAAGAATAAAGAATATGCGTGGGCTTTTTGGGTTTGAACCTTATGCTGGTATTAGACTTGGAAAAGAAATTGGAGAGTTAGTCAGGTTTTTTGGAATTGGTGGAGTGTTTCATTCAGATGAACTTCCAAATTATGGAATTGTTGACTCAGATATTCAAAAAGTAAGAAACAGATTGGAATTAAAACAGGATGATGCATTTTTAATTATTGCTGGAAGAAGCCCATCACTTGACTTTGCAATTGAATCGATTATCAACAGAATTAAAGATGCTAAAAATGGACCGCCAGCTGAAACAAGAGCTGCAACACCAAATGGAGAAACAGTTTTTTTAAGACCTAGACCTGGTGCGTCAAGAATGTACCCAGAGACTGATATTCCAACGATAAAAATCACAGAAGGAGAATTAGAGTATGCTAAATCAAAGATTCCAAAATCATGGACTGATTCACTTTTAGAAATTCAGAATAAATACAAAATTAATTCTCAATTATCAGAACAGATCTTCGATTCTACATATTTTGATTTGTTTGAGAAAATTTGTGGTGATGGTGAAAATTCTCCTAATTTTGTTGCATCAGTGTTATGTTCTACTATAACCAATCTAGAAAGAAAAGGTTTTGATTCTAAATTTCTAAAACATGAAGATATATCTAACACATTTGAATTATTAAAAAATCAAAAAATCACAAAAGAATCCATAGAAATAATATTTGAACAAATAATGTCTGGAAAAGCATTATCTGTTTTAGATGCAGTTGAAAAGGCTTCGATTACTCAATTGAATCAAGATGAGCTGGAAAAAATTCTAGATAAAATTATTGAACAAAACTATGATGAAATCAAAAAAGATGGTATGCATTCAATGAGTTCTATAATGGGTTTGGTGATGAAACAGGTGAGAGGAAGAACCTCTGGTAGTTTAGTAAATCAACTTCTAAAAACAAAGATCCAAGATATAATAAAATAGGAAAAAAACTGGTGTTATACTAGTTGTTTGGTAAGAATGGCTATTTTTTGCCTTTTCTTGTTCCAGTTCCTCTACCAGTTACTCGTGTTCTGCCTTTAGCAGATGCTTTCTTAGGAGCTGCAGTTAGTTTTCTTCTTCCAGTTCCTCTACCAGTAGATATTGTTCTCTTACCAGCTGCTTTCTTTTTTGCTTCCTGATATTCTCTATAGGAATCTCCAGAAAAGCTTGATTTTTTGCTAGTATCTGTCGTTCTACGGGTTGTGCCTCTACCGCCGACTCTAGTTACTTTTGCCATGCAAATAATCAAAACTACAGTGCTTTAAAGTTGTTCCTAACAAAATTCTAAGATTTTATGTGCGGGAAGTGGGATTTGAACCCACGAACTCCTAGGAGATAAGGATCTGAACCTTACGCCGTTGACCAGGCTGGGCTACCCCCGCAAAACTATTTTGAATTTCTAGAATAAGTTCGTTATTAGGAAAAATTGAAATTGGAGATGAAAAAGTAAGAAATAATGCCATTTTGGGAAGTATATTCGGAGGATATGAAAAAAATCATGGGTAGGTATAACCAAGATTATTTTTCCGAAGCAAAAATAGGTGAAATTGTAAAAGTTGTCTATGCATCATATGTTCGAGAGGGACATAATCTTGTTATCAGATCTTCTCAATAGAGATAGACTATTCTGATTCTTTGAATTTATGTAAAATGTTTTTCTGTTCTTTTGATATTTTTTTTGGTATTTCAACTACAACACGAACATATTGATCACCACGTCGTGCTGAATTTTGTCTTGGTAAACCTTTACCTTTTAGTTTTAAAATAGCATTAGGCTGTGTTCCAGATTCAATAGTAATTTTTTCAGACTCTTCAAGCGTTATAACCTGAATTTCAGTACCAAGTGTTGCATTAACCATTGAAATGTTTGCATCACAGTAAATGTCAATTCCATCTCTTCTAAATTGTGGGTGATCCTCTACTCTAACCCGAACTATGAGATCACCATTTGCGCCATTAGGGATAGATTCGCCCTCCCCTTGTATTACATAATCTCCATTATCAATTCCAGGTGGAAGTTGAAATGATATGTGTTTAGTTCCCTTGACTTTACCTCTATTACATTTTTTGCATGGTTTTTCAATAATTTGACCCTCACCACGACACTTTCTGCATGGTTGAACTGTGACAAATGTAGAAAAACCCATCTTTCTACCAACTCTCATCTGTCCCTGACCATTACAATCATTACATCTTGATTTTGAAGTGCCTGGTTGACAACCTGTTCCACTACAATCAGGACAATCTACATGTTTTTTTAAATCAAGTTCAATTTGCTTTCCATGCAATACATCTTCCAGTGTGACAGATGTTTCGTATAACATATCAGAGCCACTTTGCCTTCCAAAATTACTAAACCCACCTCCACCAAACAAATTCTCAAAAATTGATTCAAAACCACCAGAACCTCTTCTGCCTTGACCTCCGAATAGATCATTAAAAATATCATTAAAGTTTCCACCTGCACCTCGGAAAATATCTTCTGTTGAATATTGTCCATCAACGCCTGCATGACCATGTTGATCATAAAGTTGCCTTTTTGATGGATCTGATAATACGGCATAAGCCTCTGATATCTCTTTGAAATGTTCTTGCGCATCAGGAGATTTATTTCTGTCAGGATGAAATTTCAAAGCTAGTTTTCTATACTGTGATTTAATCTCGTCGGCTGATGCCGATTTTGAAACTCCTATAACTTCATAATAATCGCGTTTTGCACTCATGAATATATCTCCTATTTTGATTGAGTATCTAAATTAACTAATTTAGGAATTTTCTGTTTTTTGGTCAGAATTTGATTCTGTTTTTTGTTCTTCATTGTTTTCCGAGTCTGATTTTTGTTCGCCTGTTGCTTGTTCACTTGAACTGTCCTGTCCTTGATTTTCTTGTTGTTCTGCTCCAGGTGGAGGTGTCGCATTCTTGTAAAGCTCTGTTGTAATTTCATTAACTATTGCTTTTAAAGCCTCAAGTTTTGGTTTAATCTGTTCAGTTCCTTGTGTCAGCGATTCTTTTAGATCTTTGATTGCATCCGTAATCTTTATTCCTTTTTCTTGAGGTATTTTGTCCTTTAGATCCTGACTAACAAGTTTTTCAGTAGTGTAGATGAAACTTTCTGCCTCGTTTTTAATGTCTACTTGTTCTTTTTTCTTTTTATCTTCTTCAGCAAATTTTTCTGCATCTTCTTTCATTTTTTTGACATCATCTTCAGACATTTTTGAAGAAGACTCGATTGTAATTTTAGCATCCTTTCCTGTACCAAGATCTTTGGCAGTAACATTGATTATTCCATTTGCATCAATATCAAATTTAACGTTAATCTGTGGAACTCCTCTAGGTGCCGGTGGAATTTCAGTAAGATTAAAACTTCCTAGTGATACATTATCAGCCACCATTGGTCTTTCTCCTTGGACCACATTGATTGTTACAGCAGTTTGACTATCTGCAGCAGTTGTGAATGTTTTGCCTTTAGAAGTAGGAATAGTTGTGTTTCTTTCTATAATTGGTTCTCTAACTCCTCCAAGTGTTTCAATTCCTAAGGTTAATGGTGTGACATCAAGTAAAACAATATCACTTGTGACATCACCAGCAATAATACCAGCTTGGACTGCAGCACCAAATGCCACAGCTTCCATAGGATCTACTCCAGATTCTGCTTCTTGCCCAACTGCACTGCTAACAAACTTTCTTACTATTGGCATTCGTGTTGGTCCACCAACTAGAACAATCTTTGTTATACTTGATGTTGAAATTTTTGCATCTTCTATAGCTTTATCTATTGATGATTTGCATCTTTGAACAATTGAGGTTACTAATTCCTCAAGTTTTGCTCTTGTTAATTTTACTTCTAAGTTTTTGGCTCCAGAAGAATCCTGTGCTATAAATGGTAAATTGATTTCAGTTTCCATTACTGTTGATAATTCAATTTTTGCTTTCTCACCGCCTTCTTTGATTCTAGTCATGGCAGTACTGTCATTTGAGAGATCTATTCCCTCCTTTTTCCTAAATTCTTCTACAACATAATCAATTATGGCTTTGTCCATATCAGAGCCTCCAAGTTGTGTGTCACCAGAAGTGCTCATAACTTCAAAAACACCACCTCCCATTTCCATGATTGTCACATCTAGTGTTCCTCCACCAAAATCAAACACAAGAATCTTCATGTCCTCTTTGTTTTTGTCTAAACCGAAAGCTAATGATGCAGCTGTAGGTTCGTTGATTATTCTAACAACGTCTAATCCTGCAATTGTCCCTGCATCTTTGGTTGCTTGTCTTTGATTATCATTGAAATAAGCAGGAACTGTAATTACCGCCTTACTAATACTATCACCAGTAAATGCTTCTGCATCACGCTTAATTTTCTGAAGAATGAAAGCAGAAATTTGTTGTGGATTGTACTCCTTATCTTGAATTTTATAGGTAAATTTTGTTCCCATCTTTCTTTTTGCTTCTCTAATAGTATTATCTGGGTTGGTGACTGCTTGCCTTCTAGCAGGTTCACCTACTAGTAAATCTCCATCCTTTGAGAAAGCTACAATTGATGGAAATGCCTTACCGGCTACGGTAGTTCCTTCTGCTGCTGGAATAAGAGTTGGTTTACCTCCCTGTATCACTGCGGCGGCAGAATTACTTGTTCCGAGATCGATTCCGATAATTTTTTCAGCCATATTTCATTTATTCCTCTTTATTTTTTTTTGATACAATTACTTTAGATGGTCTTATAACATCTTGAAACGAAATATATCCTTTTGCCACCTCTTGCGTTATTGTTCCTTCATCCAATGAATTATCATCTATCGTTGAAACTGCTTCATGAAGTTTAGGATCAAAAATTTCACCTATAGCGTCGATTGGTTTTATGTTATTTTCAGATAGGAGAGATTCCATATTTTTTATCACACCGTCTAGACCTTCTACATTAACACCATCATCTTTTAAAGCAGATTTTGCTCGGATGAAATCCTCATAAATTCCAATAAAACCAAGTATAATCTGATTTGTTTTTATTGTGACTTTTTGCGAAATTTCAGTTTTGCTACGTCGTTCAAGATTTTGGTAGTCAGCTAGTATACGTTGTAATTTATCTTCACAGGTGGACAGTTTTTCTTTGTCGTCCTTGATTTCATAAGGTTCTTCTTCAACTACTGTATCTTGATCATCTATATTTTGCATAGAATCATTATCAGTATCTAATTCTGTGTTATTCTGTTCTTCTGCCATTTCTTTTTGTCCTGAATGTTGATAATATTATTTTTGTGGATAAACCTCACATATGGGATTTGCCTTAATTATAATAAATTCATTGTCCTTGTTATGTTTTGTAATAGAATTATAGTCTGATTGCGAACAGGCAACTATAATGATTGTTTTATCATTTGTAAAAATTTCCGATACACTATAAATTGACTCAACATCACCAATGTAGTCTTTTAATTTTGTTTCAAGTTCACCAAGCTTCTCATGTTTCTCTCCTTTCATTTCGTATGTATCTAATGACCATAAAAGTAAAATCTTGGTTCTACTTGCCTTTAATTCATTTTTCTTAAGTACTAGTCGTATTTCATCAATTAGTTTTTTAACATATCCGTCGACACCTTTTAGACTTCCATTAATCAAGTATGTTAATGAACTAGCACCCTCAAACGAATTACCTAACGAGCGTAAATCAAATAAATTATCAATCATATTGTCTAAATAGATTTGATCAAGTTCATCTGAGTTTAATTGGGCTTTTGTATCTTCATCCTTTGTAAATTTACACACCTCAAGAATACAAGTAATATTTGAAAAACGCTTTAAGATATTGATTGCGTGCAAATGTTCTGATGTAGTAATTGAGACAAATTTGATATTTTTTGGAAGTGATAACAACTTCACTAATCTCTCATCTGTTTTTCCATCGTATGAGCCAATCATTGTTTTATAATCAGGTTTGCTTAGGGGATAATAGAAATAGGAAACACTTTTGCCTGTTTTATGTCCTGATACATGTTCCAATAACGAAATATTCTCAGAGTTACCTCCAAATCCTGTTCCTAGACAATAAACAACGCTACATCCTTTTTTGATATTTGATACTGCCTCTTTAAATTTGGAATTTAATTCTGTTTTTATGTCCTGACCTGTTTTTCGTATTCGTGGGGCAAAAAACAGAATCTGTGCTTGTGAAATAGCAGTATCAATAGGTGTCATGGATAATAATGGTTCATCGTCTTTTAACGCTTGGATATTTGGATACATCTTTGCAATATCCGATTTTATTAGAATTGCAGATGGTGTAGATTCGTCAATAATTTGTACATCGCCCCCATTCGTTGCAATTTTACACGCTAAATCGTATCCCTCACTACTGAGACCAAAAATCACAACTTTTGTATTCATATTAACTACTTGTGCTAGTATCAAGACTAAGAAATACTTATTGCAGTTATGTATCAAGTGCTAATGCTTGAAGATCTGGTTTGATATTTTAACACCTAAACAATACTTATTTTTTGAATATTTCATTCAAAAACTTCTAAAACAGCACAAAATTTTTGCGACCTCAAGAAAATATCAACAAATTAACGATATTGTGAAATTCGGTTCAATAAACCCAATATTGGTAGGAAAACATGGAGGAGGAAAAAAATCAAATAAAATGATGGCAAGTCTACAAAGAAGTAAACTCTTAACAAAAAAAATTGAGAAATTTGCACCTGATTTACTGATTAGTTTTTGTTCTCCTGAAGCATCAAGAGTTGCATTTGGATCAAATATTCCTCATATTGCATTCTCTGATTCACCACATGCAAAAGCAGTAATGAAATTATCATTACCATTTGTAACAAAGTTACTTACACCCTGGATTATCCCAAAAAATGATTTCACTCTATATGGAATTGATTCAAAAAATATTATTAGATATAAAATGATTGATGCTGCTTTAATAATTAAAAATTATAAAAATATTAAAAAGAAAAACTCAAAATCAAAGAAAATAATTCTTATTCGACCTGAAGAAGTAGAAGCTGCATATGCATCAAAAAACAACAAAACTGTTAAAATAATAAAGAAAATTGTTGAAAAATTCCCAAATGAAGAAAAAATTGTTTTATCTAGATATGAAAATCAATCAAAAGAATTGGAAAGAGTTTTTGGCTCAAATATTTCACTCTTTTCAAAGCCAATAAACGGACAGGAGTTTTTAAGAAAAACTGATTGTTTTGTAGGTTCTGGAGGAACAATGACTGCTGAATCAAGTTTACTAGGAATACCAACTATATCACTTAATTCAGTTCCAAATAGAATAGAGGATTATTTGGTGAGAAAGAAATTAATTGTGAGGGCAGAAACTTCAGAAAAAATTTCAAAAGAAGTTTTTCGTGCATTAAATGATAATAATTTCATGAAAAAAAGAAAAATTCAAGCAAGAAAAATCATCTCATCTTTTGAAGATCCATATCAAATTCTTTTAAAAACAATTAGAACATTATAAAATAATATTATAGGGGTAATAGTAGGTTTTTTTGTTTAGCAGCCCGGTAGTGTAGCGGCAAGCATAGGGGCCCTTGGAGCCTTTGACCCCAGTTCGAGTCTGGGCCGGGCTATTCTTTTTAAAAATCTAATTTTGTGAGTAATTTTGTTGCTATTACAAAAAGAACAGATGCTAATGATACTAATACTATCATCTCCAAAATTACAAATTCGGTGACGGCACCAAAAATCCCTGCCCTAATTATATCAACAAGATATGTTAATGGATTAAGATAGAATGCAGTTGCAAGTGGTTCTGGAGCGCCAGCTGCGGGATAAAATGCTGTACTAACAAAAGCAAAGAATAAGAAAACTGTGTTAATGATTACATTGAATCCTTCGCTAGAACGTAATCGAGTTGAAATAATTGAAGCTATTGAGCCAAAGAGAATCGCACCAGCAATGGAGGTAAAAATTATGAGTGGTATTGTGATTAAACTAAATTCAACTGATTCAAAAAATATAGGATAACCAACTATTGTGATTAATGCTGCACTAACTAAACCAACTATTCCAATAGTTGCAATGTTACTTAGAATATAATGTGCTCTTGTAAAAGGACCAGACATGATTTGTTCAAACATACCATGTCTACGATCGTTCCAGATGATAATTCCTGAAACTAATGTACTATTCATTATGTTGAAACCAATCATTCCTGAAGCTAGGAATGCTGGATAATCAAGATCTTTGTTTCCAAATGGAACACTTTGAATAAGTGATGTGTATGCAAATCCTGCAACAAAAATGTAAATCAAGGGAAAAATAACTTGCCATATTAAAAATCCAGGATTAATGGCGATTGTAAGATTCCTATTTACTAATCTAATTATTGGATGCATCTGAATCACTCACGACCTTTAGAAATATTTCTTCAAGATTAGTTGGCATTGCGGACAAATCCTCAATTGCTATATCATTCTGATTTAAGATTTTTAGAATATCCATCAATACAACCTCAGAGTTGGATGATTGTATTGTAATTATTGTGCCTGTGTTAAATTCAATTTTACAGTCAGGTATGTTTTTTAAAAGATCATGTAATGTATGATTTTTTCCAGATACATGGATCTGTATTGTTTTCTCATGCCCAAATTTTTTCTTAAGTTCTTGTGGAGATGCAACTGTAATTATCTTCCCTTTATTGATAATCGCTATATTATCACACAGATATTCAGCCTCTGTCAAAACATGAGTTGTATAAAATATTGTCAAACCTGTTTCTTTTACCTTATTTTTTAGAAAATCTAATAGTTTCCGTCTAGCACTTGGATCTAATCCTACTGTTGGTTCATCCAGAAACAATAACTCCATATCATGTATGAATTCTCGAGCAACCTGAACTCGCCTTCTCTGACCAATAGACAGATCTTCATTCCTTTTTTTTCTGATATCTTGTAATTCAAATGAAGATAGTAATTCCTCTGTACGATTTTTTATGGTTCTGCTGTCAACATTCCACATCATACCATATTTTGCCATAGATTTCTCAACTGACAATGTTGGTTCATAGCTTGGTTGTTGTAGAACCACACCAATCTTTTTTCTGATTTCTAAAGGATTTTTACGTGAATCTATCCCAAGAACTGAGACCTTACCCTTTGTTGGTTGAATTAATGTAGTCAGAAGTTTAATAACAGTTGATTTTCCTGCGCCGTTTGGACCTAAAAATCCAAAAACTTGTCCAGACTCAATATTCAAGTCAATTCCATCAACTGCAATTAATGAATTATAATTTTTAAAGAGAGATTTAGTTTCAATACATGACATATGTTCAATTTTTTAATCCTACTAATGTAGGTAATGCCCACAAGAATTTTAGAAATTGTGGACAGACATAATTTTATTAGTAATCTTATTTTCATAACAATAATTGTCAGAATTTGAAGATTTGTTATCAAAATTATTAGAAAATGCACCTGAATTATCGCGTTCAGTAATAGAAGAAAGAATTAATGAAAAAAAGGATAAGATTGGTTCTGGTTATCTAACAGATCAGGGTGCACTATTTCTAGTAGCATCTGATCTAGGAATTTCACTGCAAGAATCACAAAAAACAGAGATAGAGCTAAAAGATCTGTTTGTTGGAGCAAAAGAGGTCACTTTACAAAGTAGAGTATTGAATCTCTCACCAGCAAAACAGTTTACGAAAAAAGATGGAACACCATTTTTCCTGAGAACCATGACTGTATACGATTCTAACTCGAGAGTAAGCGTGAAACTGTGGGATGAAAAAGCAACGTTACCAGAGATTGAAAAACTGAAACCTGGGGATCTTGTTAAAATTATCAAGGCATATGTAAAATCTGATCTTACCGGTGCACCAACACTTAACATAGGTTCTGGCGCCACAATTGAACCAACAAAATCTACCAGTGACATTCCACAAATAGATTCAATTATTGTTGATGCAAGTACAGTAAAAGAAAATCAAAAAGATCTTGTAGTCACAGGAAGTGTTAATGGAGCAATTAGTTTATTAGAATTTACAAACTCAAAAGGTCAGCCTTCAACTGCGTTAAAATTTAGATTGAAAGGTAATAATGATACAAACTTGATTAGTGTAGTTCTATGGGGAAAAGATGAATCAATTTTACCAAAGATGATTTCATCTGATGCAAAAATTAAGTTGTATGGAGTTAGAACAAAAATAGGCAATCAAGGACTAGAGATACATGGAAATGATGCGACAGTTATGGAAATTGAAGGTAAACAGGAGATAGAACCAATTACAGTGAGATTATTATCAATTAAAAAATTAGATTCCGGTGAGACTAGTGCTTTAGGTATAGATAAATCAAAAAAATTAATCCAGATAACAGATGTATCAGATGTTATCACATCATTTGAACCAAATAGTATACTTGAATGTATGCCATCCAAAATTTTTGGAGAAAAGATTAGAATTGATCAGGATTCCTTTGTAAGAAAGATCGAGGATAATTCTCTTCCAAATATTTCTGATCTTAGAATAAAAATTTCTGAAATTAAAGAGGAAAATAATTTGTGCATTGAAGCAATAATTCTAAAAGCACCTGAAAGGAAAGAAATACAAACTAAGAAGGGAGAAACAATTTCACTATCTGAAATGTTTGTTGAAGATGACAGTGCTCAAATTTGGATTAAAGCATGGAGGAAACAAGCCGACTTATTGAATAGTTTTACATCAGGTGATATTATTACAGTCTTAGGAGTTAATGCAAAACCGGGTTTGGAAGGAAAAACTGAGTTAGTGTTAACAGCATATTCAAAAATTATTAAGAAAAATTAATCGTCCCAAAATCCTCTGGTAAGTGCATATTGTTTCTCAGCAGTCATGATCTGTTTACATAAATTTTCATCATCTGTCATATTTCGTAGAATTCTTGCTGCAGTATCAGCACCAATTCCATAACCAGATAAAACAATCAAAGCAGTTTTTCCAAAATTTTCTAATAAAGAAGAAATTTTCCAGGCTCTCTTGTATTTATGTGCCTCATCTCGAGAAAGTTTTTTCCCACTATGATTTTTTTGAATAATTTTTTGTAGATCTAAGTCTGAAAAATATGTGGCTGTAATCTGTCGACCTTTACAATACTTGCATCTAAGTGGGTTTGGTATATCTTCAGGAGTTGTAAGTTTTTGCCAAATTCCACATCTGGCGCAAACAAGCCTATGTTGGGTTTTGGCTAAGCGTTTTCTTACCAGATCTAAAATACTTTTATCAATATTTACCGGTGATGGAAAACTTTTAGTGGTATTATCTAAAATTGGATCAGCAAGAGATGAAAACTTGTTAGTTTCTATCCATACGATAGGGATTTCTTTATTCTTTATTTTTGCTAGAATAGATTCTGTATTTATGAGATCAAATTTACCATGGAATAATTCCCTAAGTGCTTCTCTTACTATTGGTCCATCTTCAAATTGCTTATAGATAATATTAGCCGCTTTTGTTGTATATGCTGCTCCACGTTCAACAACACTAAATTGTTTTGCAACACACCATGTTTTCCAATTCATATCATTAGTATTCTTTAACGCCGTTGTCATTATATTGTATATATCAAAATCTGCTGTTAACTCATTAATGAGATCTTTCTCTGAGATTCTTTTTTTAGATGATAAACAAATGCGGTAGGCATCAGAACGTGTTTCAACACGATATCCCAGCGTAGATGATAGTAATGCTGATAGTAGTGTGGAAAGCGTTGAATTTATTTTTGTACCAAAACAAGCATGCAAGACAATTTCATCTTCAGTCCTAACTGATTCAACAACAATTGTTTTCTCATCTGGAATTGTATCAAAATTTGATTCAGAAATTATTTTGTTTGCGAATTTCACTAAACCTTTCTTTACTTTTGTTCTAAGTTTGCCAACCTTATTTGCTGTACTATAATCAACTGGAATATTTTCACCTTCCCAATATGGCACTTTACTCTTTCCGGCAAATGGTTCAACGTTTACCTTTAGTGATTTCTTATCAATATTTAGAATACTCCACTGTAAACCACGCAAAACAAAAATATTTCCTGACTCACCATAACTACCTACAAATCGTTGATCAAGTGTTCCAACAAATTTTTTGCTAGTTATATCAATGACTTTATATTTTAAAATATCTGGAATTGTTGAAAGATTCTCAAAATGGTATCTAAACGATCTTCCTTTTGAATCCCAAAAAGACATTCTTTCTCTATCAAAAAATATAAGATACTCTGAGGCGAGTGTCTCTAAAACAGTCGAAAATTCTTCTATTGTTAAATTTCTAAATGGGTAAGACTGCTTTATCATCTTAAATGCGGTTTCTACAGACACATCACCCACTTGCTTTGTTAATCCAACTAAATGATGTGCAAGAACATCAAAAGGAAGATCGTGAATTTTCTGTTCTTCAATTGAAGATTCTTCAATTCTTTGCATGATTGCATTTGTCTCAAATTCATCATCTGCATGATTTGTAATGATTAATCCTTTTGCAGAAGAATCTCTATTGTGTTTACTTCGACCAATTCTCTGCATGAATTTAGAAACTTGCCTTGGTGAACCATAATGGATAACTAAATCAATGGAACCAAGATCTAAACCAAGTTCGAGTGAAGAAGTACATACTACAATTCCTGGTATGCCATCACGAAGAATAGTTTCAGTCTCTTCTCTTACCTGTCTGGAGAGTGAACCATGATGTAAGTCGATCTTTATTTTCGTTCTTTCTTTTAATACAGAAGCAAGTGTTTCTGATTCACCACGGGAGTTAGTGAATAGTAGTACTGGTGAATGAATTTTCATTTCCTTAATATAGTCAATAATTCCATCAGCAACCTCATAGATACCCCCATCTACAAATTTTACATTGACATCATACTTGCGAATTAATTTATCCCGTATGATCTCACATTTTCTATTGTTTCCAACAAGAAATTTACCGGCTTCAGAGATATTACCTACAGTTGCTGATAGACCAATTCGATGTATTTCTTGATTAGAGTTCAGTTGTAGTCGCTCCATACTTATCGATAGTTGTGAACCTCTTTCACTTGCTAAAAGTTCGTGAATCTCATCTATTACGACCCACTCCAAATCAGATAATGCAGATAGATATTTTCTTTGAGAGAGTAAAACTACTAATGTTTCAGGGGTTGTGATCAGAACGTCTGGGGGTGAGTCTCTAATTTTTTTTCTGTCTGTCTGTGATGTATCACCGTGCCTGATCTTAATATCAAGGCCTTCAATCTTAGCGTAATTAATAATTCGTCTATGAACATCTCTATTTAATGCACGTAGTGGTGTAATGTATAATGCTTTAATCTTACCTGGACTTTTTGATTTCTTGATTTGTGAGAAAATAGGAATCACTGAGCACTCTGTTTTCCCAGAACCAGTTGGTGCTATTATCAAGGAGTTTTTCTTTTCAAGAATTTTTGGTATAGCCCGTTGTTGTATTTCAGTAAGTTTGTTAAAACCTAATGAAGTAAACTTTGTAATTAATGATGCATTAATCACTTGGTTCTTTCTCTTTTCTAATTCTAATTCGCTCATAAACGATCACACCCACAAGACCTAATGCAATTAATACTACTGTAACCACTGAAATGGAATCAAAAATACCTGCCATAGAAGACATTAAAAATTAAAGATTAAATAAATTAAGATGTTTCAACTAGTCCTACGTTTTCAATTTTATAGAAAAAATGAGTTTGTTGAGCGTGTGGAGATAGAACTGTTACTTGATAATGCTGTTTTTGTTTTTCTAGTTTAATTTTTTGGTGTGTGTAATTGCTTATTGAATAATGCATCTTCTCATATTCAATATCATTAGCTTTCATTAGTTGATTGGTAATTATGACAGGGATTTTTTTATGAATTGCCAATTGAGAAAGATCATGCATGTGATTCATAAATTTCTGCTGTTGAAGATTAAATTGTTCCTTTTTTGAATATTCAAATGAGAACAAGTCCGCTATATTATCAATAATTATCAGAAAAATATCATCAAGTTTTTGGATTTTTGTAATTAATTCAATCTGTTCTTCTGTGTTTGTGACTCGTGCAACTTGTAATCTATTCAGCAGTAAATCATCTAAATTTCTATTTTTTATAATTTCAACAAGTCTTTCTGGTCTAAATTCACCAATAGTATCAATAAACAAAACATTTTTTCCACTTTTTAGTAGATTTATTGAAAATTGTAAAGCCATCTGAGTTTTGCCTGTACCTCTATAACCAAAAATATCGGTAATAGTTCCACCAGTAACTCCATTAGTAATTATTTCCTCTAATTTTTTTAGTTTAGTGGTAATCATTATAATTATAATAAAACTATAGAAAATTAAATGATTAGCTAGTTTCCCAAGCAAGACTTTATATTCTCAAAAAATTCGATTTGTATCAAGTGTAAAATTATTGTCACAAACAACTGCTAAGAGACCATTAACAACTTTACAAAAAAGCGTTAAAAAAACAGTAATCGTTAGATTAAAAAATGAAGTAGAGTATAAAGGAAAAATGAAAAATGTTGATTCCTATATGAATTTGATCATGACTGAAGCTGAAGAGCTTTATGGTGGAAAAACTGTGGGAAAGTTTGGGAGAGTTATTCTCAGAGGAAACAACGTCCTTTTCATAAAATTAGAAGACGAGATCTAATTTTTTGAATAATTATGATAAAGAATTATCTTTTCACTTCTGAATCTGTAACAGAAGGTCATCCTGACAAAGTATGTGATAAGGTTTCGGATGCGATTTTAGATGAATTTCTCAAAGGTGATGCTGAGTCCAGAGTTGCGGTTGAAACTATGACTACCACTGGTTTTGTTGGGATTGCAGGAGAAGTTACATCCAAAGCAAGTTTTGATATTGAACAGGTAATCAGAAAAACAATTGCTGGAATTGGATATGATAATCCAGATCTTAAATTTGACTCAGAATCATGCGAAGTCATGATAAAACTAGATACACAAAGCCCAGATATCTCACAAGGTGTAACAGCTAATGAAAATAAAGAGCAGGGTGCTGGTGATCAAGGATTAATGTTTGGTTATGCAACAAATGAAACAAATGAACTCATGCCATTACCAATACTTTTGGCTCATAAATTAACACAGAGACTAACTGATGTAAGAAAAAATGGTGAATTATCATGGGTTAGACCAGATGGTAAATCACAGGTCTCAGTTAGATATGAAGATGACAAGCCCAAAAAATTGGAAGCAATTGTGATCTCCACACAACATTCTCCAGACATCTCACATGATGAAATAACTAAACAGATAACTGAACATGTAATAAAACCAGTTTGTGGTGAACTTTGGAATGATCAAATCAAAATACATGTTAATCCCACAGGAAAATTTGAGATAGGAGGACCTCATGGTGATGCCGGAGTGACTGGAAGAAAGATAATTGTAGATACTTACGGTGGAATGGGTAGACATGGAGGTGGAGCATTTTCTGGAAAGGATCCATCTAAGGTAGATAGGTCTGCATGTTACATGTGTAGATACGTTGCAAAAAATATTGTTGCCGCAGGATTAGCTGATAGGTGTGAAGTACAGGTTGCATATGCAATTGGTGTGGCAGAGCCAATCTCATTAATGGTAAGTACGTTTGGTACAAATAAAATTCCAGAAAACGATATTGAAAATTTAATCAACAAACATTTTGATATGCGACCTGCAGAAATTGTTAGACATCTTGATTTAAAAAAACCAATTTATCAGAAAACAGCTGCGTATGGTCATTTTGGAAGAAATGAGCCTGAGTTTAAATGGGAAAATACAGATAAGGCTGATATATTAAGAAAAGAAGCAGGGATTTAGATACTTCTAATCTTTGTAAATTTTATTCCAGAAATTTTACTTAATTTCTGATGATCGCCCTGAAAGTCACCAAATAAAATATTTAGATCTTCAGTTCCATATGGAAATTTTTTATCAGTTAATGCTTTATGAAATGCCTTCTTTGCAGAAATTTCTTCCATACGTACGTTTGAATTAGAAATAGAGTTTTTCAAGAACTGCCTAAATGTAATTTTTTCTGGTCCTACAAGATCAATGATTTTCTTAGAAAAAGATTTTGACTTTAGTGCAAGATGAATTACCATACAAACATCATTAATGGAGATAGGCTGTATGATGTATTCTCCAGTGTCTGGAACACAAACTTTCTTTTCTCTAATCTGCTTTTGAATATTCTTGGTTAGTAAATCATCTTTTCCAATAATATATGATGGTCGAAATATGGTATAATCTAATCCTGAATTGATGATTATCTTCTCTGCATCAAATTTTGAACTAAAGTAATCTGAAGTTGATGATATTGAAACACCAAGGCCACTAAAGTAAATAATTTTTTTAATCTTTGATTGTTTACAGAACTCAGTAGCCTTTCTGGTAAGTTCTACATTTATGTCTTGAAAACTTTTTTTGGTGGTCTCCGAACCTATACCAACTAGATGCACAAAGCAACAACAGTCTGATATCATATGATATTCTTTTTGTTGAAACGTTGCTCTTGTAATTCGGATATATTCAATATTTTTCTGTTCAAAATACTCAATTAGGTTTCTTCCAACAAAACCAGTTGTGCCGGAAATACCAACCAGGTTTTTCAAGGAATCCCTCATGTTGGATTACTATAACATTTAATTTTAAACATATCAAATTGAGTTTGGTATGAGCGTATTAAGCGTGGATGAATGTTATCATGTTTTAGATGTAAATAGTAATTCAACACCAAAAGAGATCAAACAGGCATATAGAAAACTATCATTAAAATATCATCCAGATAAAAATTCCAAGTTTAATGATGGAAAAAAATTCAAAGAAATCTCTGAGGCGTATCAATTTCTGAAATCTAATCGTAAAAAAGATTTTAAAAAACAAGACAGAAGCGCGGCACAAGCACACTCTGATTTCTGGGAATATCAGGGCCAAAAAATGGGAGATGATATGAGATTTAATTTCGAAAATTTTACAAATAATCATAAATTTGGTGGAGATTTTAATGATGAAACACACAATAAAGAGAAACCAATCTCACAAAAATCAACTCATTTCATTCTTTATGGGGGATTGGCTCTAGTAGCAATTTGGATTATAGTATTTGAGATCTTATAGCCCTGACAAAAGTTATTACATTAAAGAGAAAAATTGCAACGTGGATCTACCAGAAAAACCGAAAGGAAAACTTCGTACGGGTTTTACTACTGGAACTTGTGCAACAGCATCATCAAAAGCTGCAGTTCTAGCAATTATCAATCAAAAAACTATCAGTGATGTAGATGTTATTTTACCAAAACGAGATAGGATAAATATCAAAATTAATAGTTGTGAATTTTCAAAGGATAACGCGGATTGTTCTGTAATTAAAGATGGAGGTGATGATCCTGATGTCACACATGGTGCTGAAATTTTTGTTCAACTTTCATTTACAGATAGTATTGGTTCTATTGAAATAGATGGTGGTGAGGGAGTAGGTAGAGTCACAAAACCAGGACTAGGTTTGGAGATAGAAAGTGCAGCAATAAATCCAACACCAAAAAAAATGATTCTGGAAAACATAAAAGAAGTTGCTGGTGAAATTTTAAAACAGAATGGTATTAAGGTTGTAATTTCAGTTCCTAAAGGAAAAGAATTAGCTACAAAAACCGATAATTCTCGTATAGGAATTCTAAATGGAATTTCAATACTTGGTACCAGTGGAATTGTGATTCCTTATTCAACAGCATCGTTTGCAGCAGCAATAAGACAACAAATCGACGTTGTGCATTCAATGAATGATGATACTGTTGTTCTAACAACTGGTGGTCGTAGTGAAGACTTTGCAAGAAAAATATTCCAACTACCAGATCATTCATTCATTCAGATGGGAGATTTTTCAGGATATGCAATACAGCAATGTGCAAAGAAGGGCTTGAAGAAAGCATATGTTGCAGGATTCATTGGAAAATTAGCAAAGATGGCAGCTGGTGTTAAACAAACTCATGTTAAAGGCGGAAAAGTAGATATGAAATTTCTTTCAGAACTTGCAAAAAGATGTAATGCGGATTCAGAAACAATTAGAAAGATTCTTGGTGCAAATACGGCTAGAAACGTTCAGGAGATCATTATGAAAGATAATGTAAATGGATTTTTTGATGAGATCACAAAAGAAACATGTAACCAAATGAGAAATCATTCAGAAGAAAAAATACCTGTAGAAGTAATACTCTTTAATTTTGATGGAAATATCCTTTCCAAATACGAAAAAACGTAAGGAATTTAATTAAACTGGGTATATTTCTCATATGGAAAAAATTTCTGTTCTTGCCATAACCAAAAATGGTATTGAGATGGGTCTATCATTAAAGAAGTCATTTCCAGATTGGCAAATCTTTGCTCCATCAAAGTTTTCGGATGGGAGTGGTATGATAAAATGGTATGATGAAACAACATCAGCAAAAATTATAGATTTGTTTAAATCTAATAATGCGCTGATTTGTCTCTTTTCTTTAGGAGCTGTTATCAGACTCATCGCACCACATATCAAAGATAAAAAAACAGATCCAGCTGTAATTGTAATTGATGACAAAGCACAGTTTGTAATTAGTGTCTTATCTGGTCATCTAGGTGGAGCAAATGAATTATCAAATAA
>CESL01116183.1_pt1 | contig 23985 bp, 22 predicted proteins | sample 531221 | NCBI WGS metagenome assembly CESL01 (sample SAMEA2622197, study PRJEB7988) | marine metagenome | biome: marine biome (ENVO:00000447); feature: mesopelagic zone (ENVO:00000213) & marine oxygen minimum zone (ENVO:01000065); material: "saline water (ENVO:00002010), including plankton...
GCACGAGCTATGGTGCTCCAACCGAAAAAGAGATTATTCTCGCTGAGACTATTATCGAACGAGTAAAGGGAATTGAATCAATTCGTTTTGTAAATAGTGGAACAGAAGCAACTATGACCGCGTTGAGGCTGGCACGTGGCATTACTAACAGATCTAAAATAATCAAATTTTCAGGCTGTTATCACGGTCATTCTGATACTTTGCTGGCAGCTGCTGGAAGTGGCGTCGCTACCCAAGGCATCTCTGGGAGTGATGGGGTTACAGAAAGTGCGGTATTTGACACTGTAGTTGTTCCATTTAACAAGGTACCAGAAATAGATCAATCAATCGCTGCGGTAATTGTCGAGCCTGTTGCAGCGAATATGGGTCTTGTTGAGCCTGAATCAGGTTTTCTTCAAGAACTTAGAAAGGCTTGTGATTCGGCAGGAGCCCTTCTTATTTTCGACGAGGTGATAACAGGGTTTCGCTTATCTGCTGGTGGTGCCTCTAACTGGTATGACGTAACCCCTGATATATGGTGTTTTGGAAAAATCATTGGTGGCGGGTTACCGGTAGGAGCTTTTGCTGCAAGACAAGAGTTGATGAGTTATTTGGCCCCGATTGGGGGCGTTTATCAAGCAGGAACTTTATCAGGGAACCCTTTGGCTATGGCGGCAGGTCAAGCCACGCTTGAATTATTGGGTAAGTCTGAGTATGAATACCTGGAATCGATTGCAAATCGTTTAGTCGAAGGTTTAAAAGAAGCCATTTCAACAAGTAATCTTGAAATTTCCACGCCGAAAGTTGGCCCACTAGTCGGAATCTTTTTTAGTAATAAGAAACCTAGTAATTTTGAGGAAGTAAAACCGATAGCAGAAAACGGTCTGTATCCGGATTTTTTTCATGGAATGCTTAAACGTGGAGTTGCTCTAGCTCCCGGACCATATGAAGTTCTTTTCCCGAGTTTGGCTCATACAGAAAAATTGATAGATGAAACAATTGAAATAGCTTCGGATGTTTTAAAAGAAATTGAACCTACAGGAACCTAAGTATTCCTAAAGATTTTAAATCTTTCTAATAGTTTTTCACTTGAAGAATTTCTCGTAGTTGCATCTTTTGAAGAAGAGGTGTCATTCATTTCAAGTTCTATATCGATAGCAATACTTTTGCCCAACTCAACTCCCCATTGGTCGAAAGGATTCACGCCCCAAATAACTCCAGAAGCTACAGTTCGATGTTCATATAGAGAAACCAACTGACCGAGAATAAAAGGTGTAAGTTTTGGAGCCAAGATAACTGTTGAGGGGCGATTCCCATCTAATTTTTTTTCACGTATTAAATCTTTCTCTCCAGTACCAGAACCAAAAGCTAGAGCCTCAGATTGAGCAAGTAAATTTGCGAAAAGACTATTTTGTAGTTCTTGGTGGGAATGGTCATAAGAGCTAGAGAATCCCAGCATTTCGCAAGGAACTACGTCAGTGCCTTGGTGCAGAAATTGGAAAAATGCATGCTGACTTTCAGTTCCAGTAGATCCCCAAATGACTGAGCCAACTGAATTACCGAATTCATGTTCACTAGTTCGGTTGTTTTTTCCTAAGCTTTCCATCATAAGTTGTTGCAAATATGGCGGGAAATATGACATCTGACTGCTGTAAGGAATTACTGCCATAGTCGGATAATCAAGAAACGACCGATTCCATATATCAGTTAATGCAAGAAGTAAAGTGCCGTTTGATTCGAAAGATTCAGAAACGGTTTTGTTATCGATTTTGTTCATTCCTGCAAGCAGGTGCGAGAATTCATCTGATCCTATTGAGATCATAAGAACTAAGCCTGCTGCAGAGGACAGGGAAAATCTTCCTCCAACCCAATCAGGCAGATCGAAAATCATAGATTCTTTAAGTCCGGAATTGAGGGCTTTATCTCTAGAGCCAGTGATACCAACAAAATGTTTAGATAATTCTGTAACTACGGCTGAATCTTCGAGCCATTTCCTTGCATTTTCCATCAATAAGAGTGTTTCTCTTGTATTAAAAGATTTAGAAGTGACTATAAAAATTGTTGTTTCAGGGTTCAGTCCATTAAGAGTTTGGTCTAGATCCAAAGCGTCGATACTTGAACAAAACCTTATTGTCATTTCTGCGTGAGAAAATTTTGAAAGCGCTTTGTGTGCCATTGAGGATCCTAAATTCGATCCTCCAATTCCTAAAGCAACTACAGATGTAATAGGTGCCCCTGTTGATCCTAATAATTTTCCGTTCCTAATAAGGTGCGAAAATTCTTCCATTTTTTCTAAAGTTTCAGTAATTCTCGGAATTACATTTGTGCCTTCAACTAGAATTTTTGAGTCTTTTGGTGCACGGAGTGCAGTATGGAGAGCAGGTTTTTTTTCAGTCGAGTTAACCGGACTTCCCGTCATCATGTCTAAGAAGAATTGGTTGATTTTGCTTTCTTCTGCAAGATCAGAAAGAAGTTCGATTGTTGTTGAATCAACTAGTTGTTTAGATATATCCACCCAAAGGTCTTCAAATGATGTTGAAAAATCACTTCCTCTATTTGGATTTTCATCAAAAAGCTCGGTAAGGGACTTTTTAGAGATCCCTTTGCAATGCTCCTCGAGGCTGGACCAAACTCTATTTTTGTTACTAGAAGAATGCATATAGTTATTCTCACTGGTTTATCAGTCCAAAACTATTAAAAAACAAACTTTTAGAAAATTACAACAATTCTTTTAGTCATTAACTTTCTGTTCGGGAATCATTCGAACGATTGAGGCGATGGTGCTGTATGCAACTTCATCTAATCCTTTATCGTTCTCTTTCATTAGATTCGCCATAACTTTTAGCGCCCACTCCATTAAAGTTTGTGATCGCATTCCAATCCTCGTCAGCTCTCTGATCAAAATTGGATTACCAATAATTTTTGCAAACAATCTTGCCACTTTAAAATACAAGCCGTATTCCTCATTAAGTAAGTCGGGATAGCGCGCAAGGACAGAGTTGTCTTTTTGAGCATTGGCTTCTACAAAAAGAGAAGCTGCTAGTCGACCTGTTTCATATGCGTAGTCAATGCCTTCACCGTTGAAGGGATTGACCGAACCAGCGGCATCACCAACTAATAACCAGTTACAACCTGCTTTTGGTCCCACAGATCCTGCCATTGGTAGACGCCCACCCGTAGGTGGCTCGATTGGTTCAAGAGGATTTATTTTCCAGTAGTCGGGGAGCGTTAATGCAAATTCATTAAACAGATGGGTCGTGTTTATATCCCGATAATCCCTGAAAGTGGAAAGAAGACCTATACCGACATTGATCGTGCCATTTCCGACTGGAAATATCCAACCATAGCCAGGCATTGAATTTCCATGTCTGTCTTTGACATCTAGAGCAGATTCAATCCACGGCTCTTTATCCAAAGGGCTTTCAAAATATCCTCTTATAGCCATTCCCATTGGGTATTTTTTATTCCTGTTGCTACCTAATGATCGACCGAATCTAGAGTTTGCTCCATCAGCAATCGCGATGAATTTCGCTTTAAATCTTATTTCTTCACCGCTGGAGTGGTCTAAGACCAAGGCACCTTCAATACCTACGTCACTTTTATCAAGAGGGCCGACTGCTTCCATCCCTTCAAAGAAATCAGCTCCCGCCTTTACTGCATTTTCAACCACCATTGTGTCTAGATCACATCTTCTTACTACGTACCCGTAAGACGGAAAGATAGGGTGATCCGGCCACTTCATTTCGATGCTTTTATTATGAGCTATAGCTCGGAGTCCTTCGTATTTGTGATGCCCATTCAACTTTTGACTTAAATTCATTTCAGATAACTGATGAACAGCTCTTGGTGTAAGCCCATCACCACAAGTCTTTTGTCGTGGGAAAACTTTTTTTTCGATTATTGCTGTCTGAAGACCTGCGGTTGCAGCCCAATACGCGGTAGCCGCACCTGCGGGACCGCCTCCGACTATTAATAAGTCATAAGATTTTTCTGACATTTGTATCTAAATTTCTATTTAAGAGTGCATTATTAATGCGTATCCTCAAAAATTTCAGCGATTTCAGAACTAGTTATAGTTTCTGCATCAAAATACATGTCGAGATCCATTTCACCCGTTTCAATAGTGTGATCTAGCTCTGCTGCTAATATGACGGCTTCTTCTGAGTTCCCAAAAACAGCTCTTTCATGTAAGACAACACTAATTATTTCTTCTGCATTTAGAACATCGCCAAATGCCGGCATTCCTCCAGCCACTATCCGACCTCTTTCTGAGGCACCGTAAGGATTACCTACACCGAAACCATCAGAACCTTTTGTTATCCACTCGACCATGTCCTCCATATGAGGAAACGTAACCATTACTTCACCATCATCTAACTTATATCCAGAACCACCACCACCGTTAGCACCATGGCAAGAAGAGCAACGCTGAGCGTATATTTCTGCTCCGTGCTGGAGCACGCCTGTAGCTTCAACATCAGGACGCTCAAGAGTTCCTACATAAACAACCGCCCAAATCGGAAGACAAAGTAAAGCTGACGCTGCCCACCAGGGAATCTTGTTTCTAGTTTTTGCAGCATTCACATAGGGTGCATCTTCTACGACAACAGCGATTTCTTCGGTCCTTTGAGGTGAAGCCTCAACTGGTGAATCGATTTCAGTTGCAGGGGTAGCATTTTGCGACTCATCTATTCCTGATGAGTCATCACTCGAAGGCGTTTGCCCCGTCATTCTTTCGCGTGCACTTTTAGATCGCTTTAAAAGATGCTCTGGTATTTCGACCAATTTTTTCTCCGGTTTATTGCTAGGTACCTAAGTTTAAAAGTTTTTAACCGATGACGGCAGGATAGCCGTGACGAAGGTCGACATGACGTTGATACTCATTTATTTTTTTACTTTGAACTTGGATCGAAAAAACAAATCTTTGGTTTTTTGAAGTCATAAATTTTTTAAGGTGTTTCATGGAAAGTGTTGTAACGAGTACGCCCGAGACTCAGCCAACCTGTAAGATGGTTATATGACTTTGTGCAAGTTTTCACAAAGTTTTCGCAATTAGAAAACCTAACAAAAGACTCGAGAGAGGAAAAGTTCGAATGGTCGCATTCGCCGTGTCGATAATCGTAACGGTGATCCTCGTATGGGGTTTCTACGCATATTTAAGACGTTGCCCAGCTGAAAAAGAATTTACCTGGGGTGAAGCAATGCTTTTTGCTACTTATGTATTTTTTATATTGTTTTGGGTCTATGGAGTAGTGCCCCACCAGTGGCTTACTTGGGCGGATAGTGAGTTAAATTGGCGTCCTGATCGTTTTATAGTTGGCCCTGAACTTCCATGGACAGGTGAACAAGGAATTGTTGAATGGTCTCTACCTTTTACTATGACCTATCTGGTGATACGTGATGTCATTGCAGTATTAATTTATGGAATTGCTTTGGCAGGTAATGTCGTTTGTTGGCGACATTGGCAGAATCGCGGAGTTGAAAAGGAACAAGTGGAAGATACATCTGAGTATGGAAGACCACTTATAAAAGAAGGGATAGGTATATGAGCGTTACCGACGCCAACCCACCTCACCCGACTTTTGTTGACGATTATGTTCTGCATCAGGTAGACAATGAATGGTTGGAAGCAGCTGTAAAACCAAAACAATTTATCCATATTGACCAAGCAGAATGCATCATGTGTGAAGGGTGTGTTGATATTTGTCCATGGAAATGCATTCATATGGTTAGCCCGAATGCAGTGGCTGATTCGGTGGGCACTGAAATCCCTGGAAGAGATCCAAGCGACAAAGTAATTTTCACAATTGATGATGATGTTTGCACCCGTTGTGCATTATGTGTGGATCGATGCCCAACCGGGGTGATTATTTTAGGAAAATTAACAGATGCACCTCCAGAAGGTGATACCCACCAGAGAACCACGAGCCATGGTTATGGCTATGGGATGCGTCTGGCATGATTCAATATAGAACTAAGAAATTATTAGAGGGAGTGAAATAAATGGCTGAGACAAACGGTGATAAAGCCACCGGTCAGGCATTGAAAGAGAAACTAGGGCAGGTAGGAGAAAAGGTCCAGGATTCACAAACATGGGCTGCGATTTTTAGACCTGGTTCGATTTTTAGAAAGGGTTATACAGATAGTCCAAGAAATCGTTCATACGTCATAATGAACAGCGTTTTGTACCATCTGCATCCGGTAAAGGTAAAACGTCATGCTGTAAAGGTCAGTTACACACTTTGTTTGGGCGGCTTAAGCTTTTTCTTATTTATTTTCTTGACGGTCACAGGAATTTTTCTCATGTTTTTCTACCGTCCGACTGCTGCTCAGGCATGGGACGATATGCAGACGTTACAAACAGCAGTTGGTTTTGGACTTTTGGTTAGAAACATGCACCGTTGGGGAGCTCATTTAATGGTTCTGACGGTTTTCTTGCATATGGCCCGTGTTTTCTATCATGGGGCATACAAACCTCCTCGGGAATTTAACTGGGTTATTGGTGTAATTTTGTTGACGCTGACTTTACTGTTGTCATTTACCGGGTACTTGTTGCCATGGGATCAATTGGCTCTTTGGGCAGTGACAGTTGGAACAAACATGATGGGCTATACACCTGTTTTTGGAGAACAGGTAAGATTTGTTCTTCTAGGAGGCGTGGAGATCGGTACTGATACCCTTCTGCGTTGGTACACGCTTCATGTACTGATGCTGCCCTTCGTTTTAGTCATATTTCTTGCTATCCATTTTTGGCGTGTCCGAAAAGATGGCGGAATTTCTGGACCCCTTTAGGACGAGGATAAGAAATGGTTGAGATCCCAGAGCATTTAAGAAAACGAGCTGAGGCAGCCCGAGCTAAAGCAGAAGAGGCTAAAGGTGGTTCCGCAACGGATGGAACGAAAGAAACTGAAGCTACAACTGACGCTCCATCAGAAAACCCAAGCTCAGGTGATGAAAAAATTCCTTCTTACTTGCTTGACCGAGGAGTGCCGGCTTCTAAACAACCTCCAACCAAAGATCCATCAATTACCCCGCCAAGCCAAACTGGCCCGCAAGCTGGTGAAGGTCCCGATGGACACAATCAGAGACTTTTAACGGTTGTCAAAGCCGGTTCAATCCAGGATGTAAAAACCACTCCCACTGACAAGGTTCATGTCTGGCCACATCTTTTGATCGCAGAATTTCTAGCAGCTTTGGCAATTACTCTTTTTACGACCCTTTTCTCTATTGTCGTTAATGCACCACTTCTAGAATTAGCCGATTTTAATAGAACGCCAAATCCGTCTAAGGCTCCTTGGTACTTTCTGGGGCTTCAAGAGTTGTTAACTATGTTCCATCCAATGGTTGCTGGAGTAACGATTCCTGGCATGGGGATTTTCTTATTGATCATGGCCCCTTTTATTGATAAGAATCCCTCCAACAAACCTGAGCATCGTAAGTTTGCAATTTCTTTGATGACAGTTCATCTAATGTTTTGGGCTGTGTTGGTAATGATCGGTTCTTTTTTCCGTGGTCCTGGTTTCAACTTTGTCTTCCCTTGGGAAGGCGGATTGTTTTTCGAGTTGTGATGCAAATGTTACTTATTAAATTATTTTTCAAAAAAAGTTGCGGTGTTTGATATGGCTACGATCGTTGCTGCCATAATTCTTGTTGTTTTAGCAGCATTAGTACTTCTGGGTGCCTCACGTAGAAGGGATCACCGTGCGGTTGGTTTGTCGAGAGAAGCACGTCTTCGCGATAAGCCAAATCCCTCTTTGGTCTCAGACGATGAAGGATTAACAGGTCGTGAATTTGAACAAGCAGCTTTGGAAACTCAGAAGGACGAAGAAGTAGAAATTGTAGAGACGGTTCCTCTTGAACCATTTGTTGCACCGGATCCTATGGCTGTTGGTGTTTCACGTAGGCAGTTCTTTAACCGCGGAATAGTCGGGATGATGGGTCTTTCAATAGCGGGTTTCGGAGGAGCTTCTTTAGCTTTCTTATGGCCTCAAGGGGTAAGTGGTTTTGGTTCAAAAATTAAAGTTGGAAATGTTCCTGAAATTCTTGCAGAAATTAAAGCTAACAATGGATTCTTATATAAACCTGAAGGGCGAATGTGGTTGACTGCCTATCCAAACGGCGCAGTTGAAAAAGCAAGAAATTCATACTCCTCAACTGAATTATCTGGAATGGCTGCTGGAGTGGACCAAGGTTTTGAAGCAGGTGTAGTTGCCCTTTATCAAAAATGTCCTCATTTAGGTTGCAGGGTTCCAAGTTGTGTTTCATCCCAATGGTTTGAGTGCCCCTGTCATGGTTCCCAGTACAACCAAGTGGGAGAAAAACGTGGCGGACCTGCGCCCCGTGGTATGGATCGCTTCGCTGTAACAGTAAATGATGGTGTTCTTACAGTTAATACCGGTGCAATTATTCAAGGTCCACCAATCGGTACAAACACTACAGGTCAAGAAGCTGAAGGTCCGAACTGCATCGGACAAAGTGATCATTAGTGGAGAGATGAGAAGTTTGTGAATCTAATAATTATCATCGCTAATACTCAAAGAACAATTGGTTTGGTTCTTGCTGTTGTCGTAATAATCGGCATGTTGATTTATTTACTTTTCAATTTCCGAATAGGTAAAAAAGAAGTCGGATCTGAAATTGATTTAGCGGCTAACCGAGTTCCTTATGCTGATGATGATGAACTTGAAACCCGCATTCTAGATAAGGCACTCGGGTGGTCTTTTGTTTTGATTGCAGCAACCGCTTTAGTTCTGCCACTTTATTGGCTTATGGAACCTGCACGTCAAGAAAATGCTGCGAGAGGTTGGGTTGGACGTTTTGAAAGCCGCGGAGCTAATAGTTACGAAGAAGCCTGTTCAGGGTGTCACGGGCCAAATGGTGTTGGAGGTGTTGCCTCATTTACTTTGTCTGATGCTGATGGCCAGTTCGTTGCTCAAGTGCAATGGAAAGCACCAGCGTTAACGAGTGTATTATCCAGATTTGATGAATCTGAAGTTACTCATATTTTAAATTATGGGCGACCAGGGTCTCCTATGCCTGCTTGGGGTTTGCCCGGTGGAGGCCCAATGACCGAACAGCAGATACATCAGCTGGTTGTTTATTTAAGATCAATACAGCTCGATTCAGAAGAAACGAAAGAACAGGTTGAAAGTGGGATCAGAGATGGAGCTAGACGAATTATTATCGATAGCAATCCAAGTCTTGTAGAAGCTGAAGAAATCGAAGCGGCCATAGATGAATGGCTGGAGGATGCTTCGTTACCTTCAAGTAACAATTATTTGACTTTTGGAGAATTGATCTTTAATAATCAAGCAGGCCAGGGTGCGCATGGATGCGCTCGATGCCATACGCCGGGTTTTTCTTACGGAGCCACCAGTCCTGAGAATGTAGACGCATTGATTACAGAATGGCCGAAATTCGTCGAATCTGGAATATTAAATAGTTATAGACCAGGAGCAGGTCATGTGGGACCTAGCTTGAGCGGAGTAGAAACTCATTTTTCAACACCTGAACGACAGGCTAATTTTATCCACTTAGGATCTGAACTCGGTGCTGGTTATGGAAACGCAAGAATGGGGTCAGGAGGAATGCCTGGTTTTGGTGGAAGAACCGATGATCTAGATGTGATTGGAACTGTTACACGAAGCAGGGTGTTAACTCCTGAGCAAATTGATGCGGTCGTTGCTTATGAAAGGAGCATGTAGTGATTGATCTCCTTACAACATTAGGAGGTATTTCTTGGGACCTTGAAGTAAGAGGAATACTTGTTGTAGCAGTAGGTACGGTCATATTGATTGGTTCTGTTTGGGTGATAATCGCAACTAATTCGGGGGCACGACTTAGTACTTTGGTGACCCTTGCAGGGCTAATGGGATTTATGACAATCCTTGGAATTAGTTGGTGGCTCTATGGTTCTGGATGGAAGGGAGCAGATCCGAGCTGGCGAACGATTGATATCAATGTAGGCGACCTTAACTCCAGTGCTTTGATAGAAGCACGGGATTTGCCTGATCCAGAGGATTTTTTATCTGCTTATGAAATGGTTGTGCAGTCTCAAGACGAGATTGCAAATTTGGAATTTAATAAAGTGCCAACTGAGTCAGACTATCCAGAACTCAGTTTGGAAGATTTAGCTGAAATACAAGCCGACAGACAATTAAGAAATGAAACAATAACCCATTCGGAATTAGCCGTTGTATCACCTAATTTGATTAAGAGTTATGGACTTGATGATTTGAACGGATGGCGCCTTTTATCAACAGCAGAATCAGGCAATGCGCAAGCACAAGCTATTGCAGATGTTTTAGCTCAATCAGATCTTGGGTTTAGAAGTACTTCTGATTTCAAAGTCCTTGATTCCTACACTTATGGTGGAAAGCCAGAACTTAAGGACAATCCGAATAGATGGGACAGGATAAGTCTGTGGGCAACCAATACTGCGCGAATAACACATCCAATCAGATATGCGGTTGTGCAATTTCAAAGAGTGATAGATCAACCTTTGGTTCCAGGCATGGCACCACCAAGACCAGTTATTGACAAAGAGGAGCCTGTTGTTTCCACAATAATGGTTCGCGATCTCGGCACAAGGCGACTTCGACCGGCTTTGGTTACTATTGGATCTTTTATTATTTTTCTAGCTCTCTGTTACTGGCTTCACGTGAGAGACAAAGAACTAATGGCGAAAAGACAAGAATTCGCATCATCGACCGAGTAGAACGATGAGGATAACCCAGCCTGTCTTCTCAAAGTATCGGAGGTGTTAATTTGACTAGTCAGTATCTTCCAGTCATAGCTTTGTTTGTTCTTGCAGTATTGTTCGCTGCTATCAGCTTTGTAGTGTCTCGCCTGTTGGCACCGCGTAGTCCAAATGACAGGAAACAAGCACCCTACGAATGTGGAATTATCCCTGCAGAAGAAAATCCAAATGAACGCTTTCCAGTTCGTTTTTACCTAGTGGCAATGATTTTTATTGTTTTTGATATAGAGATAATTTTTTTCTACCCATGGGCTTTGTCCCATAGATCTCTGGGACTTTTTGGTTTAGTTGCAGTTTTCATTTTCGCTCTAGCAATATTTGAATCATTCATTTATTTGATAGGGAAAGGCGCACTTGAATGGGGCCCAAATAAACAACTAAAACCAAAAGATGAAGTTGTTTCTTTGACAAGAAACACTTCAAACACAATACGTCGTGTTGGGGTTCGCAAGGTAGGTCAAGAAGGTCGTGACCTTATTGAGAAAAGTTTTGAAAATCAAGAGGTGAGTGATTAATGGTACGAGTACCTCTAATCGGAGACCTTGCGAAAGTCAACGGAGAAGGCTTGGAAGGTCTTGAGCATAACTTTATTACTGCACGAATCGAGAACCTTGTTAAATGGTCTCGGGCTCGGAGTTGTTGGCCAGCGACTTTTGGTTTGGCATGTTGTGCTATTGAAATGATGGCCACCGGAGCCGCGCATTATGACCTAGCCAGATACGGAATGGAAGTTTTTCGAGCTTCTCCTAGACAAGCAGATCTGATGATTGTCGCAGGACGTGTTTCTCAGAAAATGGCTCCAATACTTCGTCAAATTTATGACCAGATGATGGAACCCAAATGGGTCATATCTATGGGGGTATGTGCATCGTCTGGAGGGATGTTCAACAATTATGCAATTGTCCAAGGAGTCGATCAAGTAGTACCGGTCGATGTCTATGCACCTGGTTGCCCACCTGGTCCAGAAACTCTCATGCACGCGATTTTGACTTTGCACGAAAAAATACAGAGTGGTGAATTAACTCGCAGACGTGAAGAAAACTCTGGAGGTGCAGCAATAGAGATTTCTGAATCTCCAAGGGAAGTAATTCAACCTGTTGAATTGGAGTCTCGGTGAATATTCCAACTGTCGAGACGTTTGGTCAACAGGTTTTACACCCAAAAGTTGAAGAGCTCATTGATTTAGCCACAGAGTTAAGACAAGAAGGCTTTAATATGGTTGTTGATTTGACCGCGGTTGATTACTCCTCTTTTCCAACTCGTACAGATCTACCAGAAAATGTGAAACCCGAACGTTTTGAAGTTGTAATATCAATGATCAATCATCAAACTCGGGAACGTTTACGTCTTAGAGTCCAAATCCAGGAAGAAAACCCTGTAGTTCCATCTTTATTCGACTTGTACCCAGGAACTGAATCAATGGAACGCGAAGTTTTTGACATGTTCGGTATTAACTTTTCTGACCATCCTGATCTGACCAGGATTCTCATGCCAGAAGATTGGGTAGGTCATCCTTTAAGAAAAGATTTTTCTGTGGGACAAATACCAGTTCAGTTCAAAGCTAGTAAGGCAAAACGATGACATCCGAAGTCGTAGAGACCAGCAATCATCGTTCATCTGTTTTAAGTAATGATAAAAGGGTTCGTCTTCGCGAAGGTAGTGCAGTGTTGAGAATAAGTGAGTCTGATGCTACTCCTAAAGTTGCAAATGATATCACCGAGACTTCAGACCCGTCAGAAGAAACTCGAATGATTCTTAACATGGGTCCTTCTCACCCTTCAACCCATGGAGTACTCAGACTTATATTGGAGTTAGAGGGCGAGACTGTTGAACGTTCAAAACCTGTAATTGGCTACTTGCATACAGGAATGGAAAAAACTGCTGAGACACTTTCATATGCACAAGGCTCCACCAATGTGACAAGAATGGATTACGCCTCTCCACTTTTTACAGAACTAGCATTTTCTCTTGCAGTAGAAAAACTTTTAGAGATTGAAGTACCTCCCAGGGCAACATGGATCCGAATGCTCATGTGTGAGTTGAACAGAATTAGTTCACATTTACTGTTTCAAGCAACAAACGGTATGGATCTTGGCGCAGTCTCAATGATGATTTACGGGTGGCGTGAAAGAGAAGAAGTGCTCAGATTTTTTGAAAAAGTCACAGGTTTAAGAATGAATCACAACTACATACGTCCGGGCGGAGTAGCAGTGGATCTACATGATGGTTGGCAGGCTGATTTAAGAAACCTTTTAGAAATAATTCCACCGAGGCTTGATGAATATGATGATTTACTAACGGGTCAACCACTATTTCAGAAAAGACTTCAAGGCGTAGGTTCATTAAATACTTCTGAAGCACTCGCCTTATCAGCAACAGGGCCGATACTACGATCAACTGGTTACGACTGGGATTTAAGAAAAGATGAACCTTATCTGGCTTATGACCAAGTTGATTTTGATGTAATTGTAGGAACCCACGGTGATTCTTTTGACCGTTTTGCTATTCGATTAAATGAAGTTCGCGAGTCCTTGCGAATAGTTGAACAGATATTGGACCTAATGCCATCAGGCGATTACCGGATTCAAGACAAAAAAATTACGCCACCCCCACGTGCTCGGATCGATGAGTCAATGGAAGCGCTAATACATCATTTCAAAATATTCACCGAAGGTTTCCATGTTCCCCCTGGGGAAGTTTATGCCGCCGTTGAATCACCTAGAGGAGAATTGGGTTGTTATCTAGTTTCTGACGGAAGTCCGAATCCTTACCGAATGCACATCAGAGGCCCTAGTTTTGTGAATTTACAAACTTTGCCCCACCTGATGAGAGGTGGACTGATTGCAGATGCAGTTGCTGTGATTTCATCTATTGACCCGATTATGGGAGAAGTTGATAGATAATGAGTTTTTTCAACGAAGAGAATGAAGAAATGGCAAAAGAGATTGTTGGTCGATACCCAATTGCCAGATCTGCACTAATACCGTTACTCCATTTAGCGCAAGAACAAGAAGGTTGGATAACTAAGCCTGCAATGGAACAAATTGCAGAACTCACTGATACGACATCAGTGGAAGTATTAGGTACAGGAACTTTTTATGAAATGTTTAAGTTCCATTCAGTCGGACGCTATTTAATCAAAGTGTGCACGAATATTTCTTGCCAGTTATTGGGAGCGGATGAACTTCTTGAACATGTGAAAACAGCCTTAGAGGTAGAAGAAGGTAGCACGACAGAAGATGGACTTTTCACTTTCGAAGAGGCTGAGTGCGTCGCTGCCTGTACGGAGGCTCCTTGTTTTACCGTCAATTATCGTTATTTCCATCGTGCCACAAAGGAACTTTTTGATGAAGTTGTCGTGGATCTGAGAGCAGGTGAGAGTCCTTTGTCTAAAGGTTCTGCTGATGATAAAGGAGTAATGCCTGAACATGGAACTTTAAGTAGAGTTCGTCAACAAATACCTAAGTCTCGTTGTGCTGGGATTAAACACCCAGAGGAAATAAAAGGTCCTCCAAACTGGATTGAAGAGGGTTTTTAAATGAGAGAAGCTTCTTTACAGGGTGGTTATGTAGAACATGCACCTGGTTTCGTTGACAACGAGGGCCCCAAACTTATTACAAGCCGTTTCAAACATACAGATTCTTTTACACTCGAAAAGTATTTGTCAACAGGTGGCTATGAAGGGTTGAGGTCAGCACTTGATCGATCGCCTACCCAAGTCCATGATGAAGTTAGAGAAGCTAGCCTTCTTGGGCGCGGGGGCGCTGGTTTTCCTGCAGGAATTAAATGGGGATTTCCTCCCGAAGGGGTTTGGCCCCGGTATTTAGTAGCCAATGGAGACGAAAGTGAAATAGGGACTTACAAAGATCGTTTGTTAATGGAGAGGGACCCCCATCAGTTGATCGAAGGAGTTCTGATTGCCTGCTACGCACTTGGTTTATCTCAAGCTTTTTTATATGTCCGGGGCGAAATGGCTTTAGCGCAAGAAAGGATAGCTATTGCACTTGATGAAGCATATAAAGCTGGTTACATAGGGAAAAATGTTCTAGGTACAAAATTTTCTGTTGACGTAGTGATGCATTGGGGTGCAGGCTCGTACATAGTTGGGGAAGAAACAGCGTTAATAGAAAGCCTTGAAGGTAAACGTGGAATGCCACGTTTAAAACCGCCTTATTTCCCAGCGGCAATTGGCTTGTACGGTAAACCGACGATTGTAAATAATGTTGAAACCCTTTGCAATCTTCCGTGGATTCTCAATAACGGCGCCTCTGCTTATAAAGGATTCGGGTCAGAGTCGTCACCAGGAACACGAATGTTCGCAATTTCCGGCCATGTAAAACGCCCTGGTGTTTATGAGGTTGAACATGGAGTTACTACCTTTAGAGAACTTTTTTATGGTGACAATTTCTGCAGGGGCATAAGAGATGACAATGAATTGAAAATGTTCATACCTGGTGGAGGTTCAGCTCCGTGGTTTTTTCAAGAACAACTAGATTTACCACTCGAAGCAAGTGCTGTAGGAGCTGCAGGTTCGATGCTTGGTTCTGGTGCAATGGTTGTGATGGATGAAACAACAGATGCAGTGAAGGCTTGTTTAAATGTTGTTAGATTTTTTGCTCGTGAATCTTGTGGGAAATGTTCTCCCTGCAGAGAAGGAACTTCATGGGAAGAAAAAATCCTACAGAGGATCTTAGACGGAGAAGGGAGACCTTCAGATATAGATTTGCTTTTAGATATAGGTGACAACATAAGCCCAGGCCCTTATCCAGCTGCTTCTTTCTCAGATGAAGGTCTGGATGCAGTTCCGTTCCCGCCGCGCCAGACAACAATCTGCCCATTGGGCCCCTCATCAGTGGCTCCAATTGTTTCTGCAGTACGAAGGTTTAGGAATGAGTTCGAATCTCTCATTACAAGACGTGATCCTATTCCTTTGTCTTTAAATGTTGAAGAGGTAGTTACATGACAGATATCGCATCTTCCGAAACTGCAGTTTCAATAACTGTTGATGGAAAACAAGTAATGGCAAAATCGGGCGAACTGCTAATAGATGCTTGCGAGCGAAATGGAACGTATATTCCTAGATTTTGTCATCATTCGCGCATGAAACCTGTTGGAATGTGCCGAATGTGTTTAGTGGAAATAGACACAGGTAGAGGACCAACTCTTCAGCCTTCTTGCATGATCGAGTGCAGTAATGAAATGGTTGTAGATACTCAGTCTGAAAAAACTCAAAAAGCACAAGAAGGAGTACTTGAATTCCTATTAATAAATCATCCTCTTGATTGCTCTATTTGCGATAAAGGGGGAGAGTGTCCTTTACAAGATCAGACAATGGCTTTTGGAGCTGGAGAGAGCCGGTTTATTGAAGAGAAACGTACATTTAGAAAACCCATTCCAGTTAATGAGAATGTTTATTTAGATCGCGAAAGATGTGTTCTTTGCGATAGATGTACACGTTTCGCCGATCAAGTCGCCGGAGACTCCCTAATACATTTCATCGACCGAGGCAATAAGACTCAAGTCAACACCTATCCAGACCAGCCTTTTAGCTCTTATTTCAGTGGTAATACCGTACAAATATGCCCAGTAGGCGCTTTGACAGCGGCTCCTTTTAGATTCAAAGCCAGACCATGGGATTTAACAGAAGTTGAATCTACAAGTACTTTCGACAGTGTCGGAAACAGAATTTCTGTTCAAGAATCAAGAGACGAAGTATTACGTTTTACAGGTGTTGATTCTGACTCTGTCAACTGGGGTTGGTTGACAGATAAAGAAAGGTTTATTTTCGAGTCATACTCAAATGAAAACAGACTCGTTGAACCGCTAATAACCAATGAGTTTGCCGTAGATGAGAAGAATCAGTTTGTGGTGACTTCATGGTCCGAAGCTTATGAAAAATGTTTAACTGCACTAACTGAAACTACGCCAGAACGAATAGCTGTTATTGGTGGATCCCGCTTAACTAATGAGGCTCAGTACGTTTGGAGTAAAATCACAAAAGGAATTATCGGAACCGACAACGTTGACTCTCAACTAGACGATGGGTTTTCACCGGAGGTGCTTCTTAGCTTAAATCCCTCGACCATAGATGAAACTTGCAAACCGGGTGGAGTAATAATTCTTTTAGGCGCTGATCCGAAAGAAGAGTTAGGCACCCTCTATTTACGGGTAAGACATGCGATAGTTCATGATCAATGCAAATTAATCGAACTAACACCAACAAAAACTGGACTTTCGAAATTAGCTACTTACTCAATTAGAATTCCACCCGGGAAAACTTTTGAGGCAGTAAAAGCATTGTCTGGCCAGTCTTGTGAACTAGACGAGGAGATCCACAAAGAGATTAAAGGTGCTGGAAAAATTATTAATGACAGCGACTCAGTTTCTGTCTTACTGGGCCGCACCTCTTTAGCAGAGACTTCTTCAATCCTTGAAAATGGAGCTATCACACTGCAGGAATATTTACCAGAAGCCTCTTTCCTGCCTTTATTAAGAAGAGGCAACATAAATGGTGCAATAGACATGGGACTTTCTCCAGGTTTATTGCCAGGAAGATGCAACTTAGAAGAAGGATCAGAGGAACTAAAAAATCGTTGGCCGGCACTTCCGAGTTCTAAAGGTTTCAAAACTAGGGAAATACTTGAAGCTGCGACTAATGGACAAATTGATGTCCTAATTCTTTTAGCATCTGACCCACTAATGGATTTCCCTGATTCTCAATTAGTTGAACAAGCTTTAGAGAGAATTGGAACAGTGATCGCAGTTGATATTTTTGCAACAGATAGTGTCCGCCATGCTGATATCGTTTTGCCAGCTGCCACCACTACAGAGGTAGACGGTACATTTACCAACCTCGAAGGCCGGGTAAGTCCGATAAGGAGGAGTGTCACACCTCCAGGGACAGCTAGACCAGACTGGATGATTGCTTTAGATCTGGTTCAGTATTTTAATCCTGAATTAGGACCGTTTACATTTAAAGAATTGTGTGAAGAGATTTCTATAGTTTCGGAGATGCATAAAGATCTTGACCTGACAAAGCTTGAACAAATGGATAAAGAAGGAGTCGTTTTGAAAAGAAGTTTGCAAACAGCGCAAACGACTTCAGTGAAAATCCCTAAACAAAAGGTCAATTCTTTCCGACTGATAACAACAAGAAGTATGTACGACAAAGGAGTTCTTGCTGCGCATAGCTCGGCACTTAAAGGACTTGCATCTGGAAGTCAGATAAAAGCTAATCCAGAAGATATGAAGAAGATTGGAGTTAACTCAGAATCGCCAGTTCGTTTAATTGGTTCAAAAGGTGAAATTCGAGCCAGACTTACGCCCGATCCAGACACAATTAGCGGAACCATTCATGTTCTTTGGAATCAAGAAGGCCCTGATATTCGAAAACTAATCGACTCATCATTACCAGTGAATGATTTGAAGATTGAGAAAAAATGATGATAATCGCTTCTGATCCACTCCTCAGCTCAGACATTGGGTTTTCGGTAGTTGCCGTGATGTTATTAAAAGTCGTACTTGCTTTCGCATTGTTAATGATTTCAGTAATGCTCGTGATTTGGTTCGAAAGAAAAGTTGTAGCAGATATGCACAACCGTGTGGGACCTTCATTAGCAGGGCCATGGGGGATACTGCAGACTTTGGCAGATGGGATAAAACTTTTCTTCAAAGAGGATCTATTACCGGCGCGTGCTGACCGTGTTGTTTTTCGATTGGCTCCCTACCTTTCTTTAGTGCCTGCTTTTTTATCTTTCGCAATTGTTCCAATCGGCGGTGACTTTACAAATGGTGGAGATGGAACAGTTTCTATTTTTGGACATAGAACTCTTTTGCAAGTAGCTGATCCTCCAGTAGGCATTCTTCTCTTCCTCGCTCTTTCTTCTATTGCTGTTTATGGTGTCATGCTTGCTGGTTGGTCATCAGGCTCAAAATACCCTTTATTAGGTTCAGTGAGAGCATCCGCGCAGATGATTAGTTATGAAGCCGCTTTAGGTCTATCCATGGCAACAGTTTTTTTATCTTCAGGAACCCTTTCGACAAGTGGCATAGTTTCAGGTCAAGCAACTTGGAATTGGAACCTAGTAGCAACAGGAGTAATTCCTTTTGTTATTTTCGTGATCGCAGGAACAGCGGAACTCAACAGGCCACCTTTTGATTTGGTTGAAGCTGAACAAGAACTTGTTGGAGGCTTCCATACAGAGTACAGCTCTATACGTTTTGCTTTATTTTTCCTCGCAGAATTCATGAATATGATTACCATGTCCGCAATAGCTGTAACTCTTTTTCTGGGTGGGCCAAATGGCCCAATTCTAATAAAACAAATCTCATGGGTGTGGCCGATACTTTGGTTCTTCTTAAAAGTGATGGCATTCTTATTCACTTTTGTCTGGCTTCGAGCTACTCTTCCAAGGTTGCGTTACGACCAACTTATGGATTTAGGTTGGAAATTGCTTATACCTGCTTCTCTAGGATGGTTCCTTCTAATAGCTGCCTTAAACATTGGAGAAGATAGAGGTTGGTCGACTTTTCTTGTAGTACCAATAGGTTTAGTCATTCTTTCATTGGCTGCTCTTTTATTGAGCGGAGCGATCAAAAAAGCCAAAGATTCTAATCTGCACGCGGCTGACCTTTCTGAAATATCTGAAGGTATGGACCAATGAGTTATCTAAAAGGCTTCTTAGTCACCTTCCGCCAAATATTCCAAAAACGTGTTACAACCCCTTACCCAGCAGAGAAGCGGGCAAAACCAGAAAGGCTTCACGGAAGGCATGTGCTCGGGCGGTATGAAGACGGCATGGAGAAGTGCATAGGGTGTGAACTATGTGCCGGTGTCTGTCCCGCAAATTGTATTTACGTAAGAGGGGCAGATAACCCAACTGATAATCCGGTATCACCAGGAGAACGTTACGGCTTTGTTTATGAGATCAATTACTTACGTTGCATTCATTGTGATCTTTGCGTTGAAGCTTGCCCAACGGGAGCCATTACCGAAAGCAAGATGTTTGAATTTTCATTTACTAATCGAAATGATGCCATTTACACGCGAGAAGAACTTTTAGTTGATTCAGAATCTGGAAAACCTAAACAGTTGCCATGGGAAGATTGGCGTGAAGGGGAAGATCTTGATACTTCTGGGTGGTTAAGGGCGACCTCTCCAAATGGAGATGCTTCTTATGAAGGTCAAATTGCTTGGTCAGGTGACTTGGGTTACGGAATTCGTAAAGCTGAGATAGGTCAAAGTGATACGAAAACTCCGGAAGAGGAACTGTAATGGAAACGGTTGTCTTTTTAATAAGTGCAGCTGTTATTTTAAGCGGCGCATTAGGAGTTATATTTTCGAAGAACCCTGTCCACTCAGCGTTATTCATGGTTCAAACGTTATTTGGGGTAGCGGTCTTGTTTATCCTTCTAGAAGCGACATTTCTTGCTGCAATACAAGTAATTGTTTATGCCGGAGCAATAGTAATCCTTTTTGTTTTTGTAATCACCTTATTAGGAGTTGACCGAGCAGAAGATTTACAGGTCGAACCAATCTCTGGTCAAAGACCTCTGGCTGTTGTTTTGGGAGCTTCGATTTTTGGCATTATTTTGACAGTCTTGATTGCTGGTGTGGGAGGTCCTACAGGTGTTCGAGAAGCAAACACTTCAATTGGAGATGCAAATGACAATACAAGAATCTTAGGAGAAGCATTATTTTCTACAAAAGTTTTTTCGGTAGAACTAACTGCACTTTTGTTAACAGTGGCAGTTGTGGGAGCAGTTGTTCTCTCAACCCGTCCGACAAAACCACTGATATCAACCCTAGAGGAACATCAAAATGATGCAGTGGAAGACGAGCTAGAAGAAAAAGGTGGAGAATGATTATTACAACCACCTGGTATTTGTTGCTAGCAGCAATTCTTTTTTCAATTGGCACTACAGGTCTTTTAGTGCGACGGAACCCGTTGATCATGTTTATGTGCATTGAATTAATGCTAAATGCAGTAAATATTACATTTGTGAGTATTGGATCTCACCTGAACGACTTAGGCGGCCAGTTAGCTGTCTTTTTTGTTTTAGTTGTTGCAGCAGCGGAAGTAGTTGTGGGTTTAGCGCTAGTGGTTGCGATTATGCGAAGACGCTCAAGGACCAATGCTGACGATCTAAAGATTTTGGGCGGATGAAAATGATAGATCTAGTTTGGCTGATTCCTGCTTTCCCCCTTCTGGGTTTTTTGACCCTTATTTGTTTACGAAAATCAGTGAGAGAACCGATTGCAGGATGGTTAGCAACGACCGCCATGGCAGGTTCTTTTCTATCAGTTTTGATTGTTTTCATTGGAATGCTTTCAGAAGAAAATGAAAATAGACAAACAGTTTTTACTCTTTTTGATTGGATCCCAGCCGGAGATTTTAAAGTCGACGTAGGTTTTTTAGCCGACCCCTTATCAATTACGATGTGTTTATTTATTACAGGAGTAGGCACTTTAATTCATCTTTATTCAATTGGATACATGCATGGTGACTCTGATTTTAATCGTTTTTTCACTTATCTGAATTTGTTTGCATTTTCAATGTTGATGCTTGTATTAGGTGACAATCTTCTGCTGACTTTTCTTGGCTGGGAGGGCGTTGGAGCTTGCTCCTATCTCTTAATTTCGTTTTGGTTCAGAGATCCAGCAAATGCAACTGCCGGAAAGAAAGCATTTATAACGAATCGGGTTGGCGACTGGGGTTTTATGGTCGCAATGTTTCTTATTTTCTTCAATTTCGGTTCCCTCCAGTATCTAGAAATATTTGACATTTTAGAATCCAATCAAATAGCTAAAACCACTACTACGTTCATAGTTTTAATGCTTTTTGTTGGTGCTATGGGGAAATCGGCACAATTTCCTCTGCACCTATGGTTGCCGGACGCAATGGCTGGTCCAACTCCGGTTTCAGCATTAATCCATGCAGCGACCATGGTTACTTCAGGTGTCTATTTATTAATTAGAGTCAATCCCATCATGGTAGAAGCTTCTACATGGTCGACCGATTTGATTGCTTGGGTCGGAGTCGGAACAGCTTTATTTGCGGCTTCAATAGCTGTCGCTCAAACAGACATAAAAAAAGTTCTTGCATATTCGACTGTAAGCCAACTGGGATACATGGTTTTAGCAGTTGGATGTGGTGCTTACACGGCAGCCATTTTTCATATGATCACACACGCTTTTTTCAAGGCTCTACTTTTTCTTGGTGCAGGATCAGTAATCCACGGAATGGGTGGCGAGCAGGACCTTCGTCGCTATGGAGGTCTTCGTTCCTTGATGCCAATTACCGCTGGAACTTTTATTATTGGGTGGTTAGCAATTGCCGGTGTCCCACCATTCTCAGGTTTTTGGTCGAAGGATGAAATTCTTGCTTTTGCATGGGATAAGAATCCATTACTTTGGCTTGTGGGAATAATAACTGCACTTTTGACAGCTTTTTATATGACTCGTCAAGTTATTCTTACATTTTTCGGTAAGCCTCGATTTTCAGATGCTGGTGATGGTGATGCTGGTGATGCTGGTGAGATTAAACCACATGAGTCGCCTTGGACGATGACTTTCCCGCTTGTAGCTTTGGCAGTTCTTTCAGTGGTTGGAGGTTTAATTCAATTACCATTTTCATCTTCAACTAAACGGTTAGAGCATTGGTTGGAACCAGCAACATTCCATAATGAGACGCATTTACATCTTTCGGGTTCCACTTTATGGGTATTGGCACTTTTAGCTTTAGTCTCGGTGGGCATAGGAGTCGGTATAGGACTTTCTACGTATCTTAAAGAAAAAATTGATAGGCAAATTTTTGAAAAACCGATCTTGAACAATGCTTGGAATTTTGATTTCAAAGTTTCAAAGTTCATGGGCGGACCCGGATCTAAAGTATTTACAGCCGTAGCAAAATTTGACAAGGAAGTAATAGACGGTGCCGTTGATGGGACAGGTCAAATAGTAAAAAAGACTGCCTCAATACTTCGACGCTCGCAGAATGGTTTAGTTAGAACCTATGCATTAGGTATAGGAATTGGAGCTGTTGGCTTACTAATTTGGTTCTTAACGAGGACAACACTATGAATGTCGTAATCGCAGCCTCCTCTTCAGCAACTTTTCCAGTTCTTCCGTCTTTGTTAATTGTGCCGGCTACTGGTGCTTTAGTTGTAGCTTTTTTACCCCGAGTCAGAAAAGATTTAACAAAATTAGTTGCACTAATATTTTCAACAACTACATGTGCTTTATCGCTTTGGTTACTTAGTGATTTCGAATACGAAAAACATTCAGATATGTTCCAATTCGTTTCTCGACAATCTTGGATTAGTGATTTTGGGATTTCTTGGTCATTTGGAGCAGATGGAATTTCACTGTTTCTAATAGTTCTGACCGGTCTTTTATTCCCAATTGCCTTCCTCGCAGTCGACCCTGAACATAATGATCGTTCTTATTTTGCCTGGATGCTTTTATTAGAAGCTGGAGTAATGGGAGTTTTCTGTTCATTAGACCTAATCGTGTTTTTCCTGTGCTTTGAAGTTGTCCTTGTCCCAATGTATTTCTTGATTAGTCGTTGGGGTCACGGTAATCGGTCTTATGCAGCAACAAAATTTTTCTTGTTCACTATGGCTGGCTCTGCGCTAATGCTAGTTGGAATCATTACAGTTGCGTTTCTACATGCAGACAGTGTTGGAGGCTCAATTACCTTCGATCTAGTTGAGATTGCCGAATCGCAAAGCATCACTCAAGGAACAGCACGTTGGCTATTCTTAACTTTTGCTCTTGCTTTCGCAGTCAAGATTCCTATTTTCCCACTACATACATGGTTGCCAGATGCCCACACTGAAGCTCCAACAGCAGGTTCAGTAATTCTCGCTGGCGTCCTCTTAAAGCTTGGGGCTTACGGTTTAATAAGGTTCGGTTTGTATTTATTCCCAGAAGCTTCTCACTTCTTCGCACCAGTTTTTTTAACCTTAGGAGTAGTCGGAATTATCTATGGCGCAGTTGTGGCTGCCATGCAGAAAGACCTGAAGAGACTAGTTGCTTATTCATCAATTGCCCATCTTGGATTCATTGTTTTAGGAACGTTCGCTTTAAACACTGAAGCTATTGTGGGCAGTGTCCTCCAGATGGTAAATCATGGTATTTCAACCGGCGCATTGTTCTTATTAGTTGGAATGATTTACGAACGCCGACACACAAGGCAAATAGATGAACTTGGAGGCTTGCAACACTCAGCGCCTCTTATGGCAGG
>CESL01045619.1_pt1 | contig 23705 bp, 24 predicted proteins | sample 531221 | NCBI WGS metagenome assembly CESL01 (sample SAMEA2622197, study PRJEB7988) | marine metagenome | biome: marine biome (ENVO:00000447); feature: mesopelagic zone (ENVO:00000213) & marine oxygen minimum zone (ENVO:01000065); material: "saline water (ENVO:00002010), including plankton...
CGCATCAGTGTATTTGTCTTCTTTATCCCATTTTTCAATTAATGCTGCAGTTTTAGTGCCTACAGTAACTGATTGAAATGCAACGATATCACTTTCTCCAAAATAATCAGTTAGACATAGATGCTTACTTTTTGAGGATCTTGGGAAATCAAAGATTACCTCTTGACCATCTGGATTTTCTACGACTAACTTATTGTTACGATTATGACATTTGAAGTATCCATAAACTACTTTTGGTTCAAATAGGTTTTCATCAATAACTCTTGTTTTCCATTCTGCAAGAAGTTTTTCAGGATCATCAATTGTATCAGTTTTAGAGCTTCCTTTGATACCCCACGATAACTTGAAGAGTGATTTTTTGTTAAGATGAGACCAGATTTCATTTAGATCAAAATCTTCAGATTTTAGTCTTATAACTTCGTTAAGTTTTGGAGGAGTTGGAGGAGATACAGGTTTTACATCACTTCGAGGAAGATCCTCAGATGCAATTTGTTTTACTTTACTTTCTTCCCATTTGGATATTTTTTCTTTCCAAGCACTAACAAACTCATCCTTTTCCTCAGATACTAACTTGTCCATTGTTTTAAGACCATCAAACATAGTTCCACAATAAAATATACCGGATTCGTAAATTCCATCTTGTTTTGCAATTCGATTAATGTAATTGCTGTTTATTGCAGCACCTCCACATAATACTGGAATGTTGACATCAGTTTTTCTTGCATGTTCAACAAAAAATTGCATTTGCTTTGATGTAGATACCAGCAGCGCAGATAAACCAACCGCATCTGGTTTTACCTCTTTGATTTTTTCAACAAATTTTTGAAGTGGTACTTGTTTACCTAGATCATATACAGTGTAACCATTATTCTCAAATATTGTTTTTACAAGATTTTTACCAATGTCATGAACATCGCCATAAACTGTTCCTAAAACTAGAATTCCCTTACTGGTTCCTTCTTCTTTTAGAAGATATTTTTCCAATTCTTTAACTGCTGCTTTCATACATTCTGCTGATTTGAGTACAAATGGCAAAATTAACTCTCCAGTGCCAAATTTATCACCAACAGTCTTCATTGCAGGAAGTAAATCATCATTTAATGTCTGAATTGCACCTTGATGAGTAACTTCTTTTCCTGCATTAATTGATAGTATACCATCATTTTCAATTAACAAATCATCTCTTGGTAATTTTTCTGCAATTGCAGATACTACATCGTTTTTTATTCCATCTTTTAGCCTATTAATAATTCTGAAATTTGCACGTTTTCCTGCAGACCAAGATGGATCAACATCAATCTTTTTTGCTTTAGATGCAGGATCTTGAGTGACGCTTTCAAAATGTATAATCAATTCAGAAAGTGCATTTTGACTCCTATTGAAGATCAAATCCTCAACTAATTTCTTTTCTTTTTCATCAATTTCGGTATATGGAGTAATCTCACGTGCATTTACAATTGCACTATCAAGACCATACTGCACAGCGTGATATAGAAATACTGAATTTAAGACACGTCTTGCTTCAGGAGCTAAACCAAAGCTTATGTTGCTTAAACCCAAAGTGGTGAATGAAGTTGGAAATCTTTCTTTGACAAGTTTAATTCCTTCTAATGTGTTTTTTCCTGCATTACGAAATTCTTCTTCACCTGTTGCAAGTGTAAAAGTTAAAACATCAAAGATGAATTGTTCTGGTCGTAGACCATATTTTTTTCCTGATTCGTATAATAATTCGGCAGTTTCAACTTTTTGAGTTGGAGTTTTTGCCATTCCATCAGGACCTATACATAATGCAATTGCAGGTACTCCATATTTTGCCATTAATGGTGCTAATGCTTTGAATCGACTCCCGTCACCTTCTAGATTGATAGAATTAATGATTGGTTTACCTGGAATTTGTTCTATTGCAGATTCAATTACGTCAGGATCTGTTGAATCTATGACTAGTGGTGCATCTATCTCTAAACTCAAACTCTTTACTAATTTGAGGATGAATTCCTTTTCGTCAGAACGCTCTGTTGTTGCAACACAGACATCAATGCAGTGTGCACCATCTTCTACCTGTTTTCTTGCAAGATCAACTAATCCATCAAAGTCATCGTTGAGTACCAGTTGTTTTGCTTTCTTCGAGCCCTGTGTGTTTAATCTTTCACCAATTATTAGAGGACCAACTTCTTGTTTCAGATCAACTGATTTTATTGCAGAGCTAACTCTAATCGTCATGTATATTTTATGTAAAATTTTTTGTAAATACTTAACTCATCAATGTTTCTTTTGTTGGTCAATAATTTTTCTTAGTTGAACGATATGTTCAGGATTAGTACCACAACAACCGCCAATAATGTTGATTTGTGGATATTCCTTGATGAATGAATCAAGTGCAGAAGCCATTTTCTCAGGTGTCATCTTGTATACAGCCTGACCACCCTCATTTTCAGGCATTCCGGCATTTGGAACTATCAAAAGTGGTTTGTGCTTTTGATCATTTAGCCACTGTACACTTGGTTCCATTTCTATTGGTCCAGTTGAGCAGTTCAGACCAAAAACATCAATTCCCATTTCAGAAATGGTTGTATATGCAGATTGGACATTCGTTCCAAGAAGCATCTTTCCATATTGATCCAAAGTTACATTCGAAATGAGAGTCACTTTTTTTCCGGTTTTTTTCATTGCGTTGTGAGATGCTTCAATTGCAAGCTTTACTTCTAAGATATCCTGGCTTGTTTCTATCAAAAGTGCATCTGCAGTACCTAAAATTAATCCCTCTGCTTGTAGTTCGAATGCTTCACGGATTTCACTCAGAGGTTTTTGTCCTAAATCAGGATCGTTTGAGCTTGGAAGGTATCCAGTTGGACCCATAGAGCCGACAACAAATCTCTGTCTGTCAGGGAATTCATCACAAACACTCCTTGCAAGTTCAGCATTTTTTTTATTTAGCTCTACTGTTTTATCACCGAATCCATATTCATCTAGTTTTATTTGATTCGAACCAAATGTATTAGTCTCAATACAATCAGAACCAGACTCAAGATATTTTCTATGAATTGATTTAATCCATTCAGGTCTAGTTGTTGAAAGACCATCATTAAATCCGTCTTTTCCATCTGGAAAGTCATCTGATTTGGGATCTAATTTTTGGATTTCAGTACCCATTGCACCATCAAACAATAGGACTCGTTTTTCCAGTGCTTGTGCAAAAGTTTCGATAATCAATTTTGTAATTGTGTTAGAAATTCTAGCGCTCCTTTAAAATCATTTGGTGAAGTTAGTAAAACGTCTCCAGTGATTTTTTCTATCTGATTTATGAAATCAGAAAAGTCATCCTTATAATTTGACCAATCAAGTTTTAAGAATTCTGCTGACTTTAGGTTCTTCTCTGATGGAAACAATACACAAGGAATAATCTTAAAGCCATTTGGTGAAAGATAGTTTGTAATTCTTTGAACCTGTGTAATATTATGTATAACTTGAGTAACAAAACCGTGTGGTTTGGAATTTACCTTTTTAGAAATTTTTTCAAAACTTGGATTACTTGGAAGAGAAAGAAAGATATCAGTTTTTTTATTGTATTCTAAATCGTTCAAGTGTTGAACTGCTTGACTGGGAAAAATACCTGAATGATGATTAGAATTTTGTGAAGGATCGCCCATAAGAACTAACAAGCCATCTAAATTTGCTTCGATAGATGCTTGTGTAATGTTAGCAATCTGTTCTAAACTCTTGTCTATTACACGTAAACTAATAGTAATTCTAAGATCTGGTATTTTTTGTTTTGACTCTATTGCAATATTAATTGGTGATATTCTCTCAATTCCCAATACTGAATCAGTTAGATGTATTCCATCACATACATCACTAATCTGTTTGATCCTTGAATAGAGTCTTTCAAGTCTTTCCACATTATCAGTAATCTTTGGCGGATTAATCTCGTATCTTATGGCCATATCAGATTTGTTGGATAACTCGATTAAAACTTCTCTATTTTTGAATTAATTAATTGAACTCACCGGTATAATACACTCATAATTCGTAGTTTAAATAATTCCAAACATCTGATTAGGTTTTTAACTAAATTAAGACTAGTGTGATTATGAAAGGATTACTTTTCATGATTGGTGGCTTTGCATTATTTTCAATTCTAATTCCTCAGATTGCACATGCTGGAATGTATGGTGAGGTATACATACCTGAGCATGAGTTTGTTGGGTTTTATGATGAAACCGATACATATACGATCTTTGCTGGAATAAAAAACAAAGAATACTATCCGATAATTCCAACAGTTACAATAACTGTTCAAGATGGTGATTCAAGAATTATTGAGGAATATGAACTGTCGACTATAATGCCTGATAATATGCTTCCAATGAAGGTTCAAATTCCTAAAGTACAAAGTGCTAATCCAATTTTAGAGGAGCCAATAATCTCATACAAAAAATCTGAAAAATCATTTTCAGGTGGTTATATCATTTATGATGAGACATTAATCATTCATGAGAATGGTAGTCTTACTGGTAAAATTCGAAATGGTGGAGATAACGTGTTTGAGAAATTTAGAATTTATGCACTAATCAAGGATAAGAATGATATCATAATTAATGTTGCATCTTCCGAAATATTTGAACAAATGAATCCAGGTGATGTTTTTGATTTTAAATTAATGGCATCACCTCACATTGCAGATAAAGTTGACTATTACAGTTGTTTCGCATTTGGTGACGATTCAATTATGCCTCTCACAGCAAAAAAGGGTGATGAAGAATTCACTTTTAGGTATACAGCAAATGCATGGTTCAAAGATGGTGAGTTTAGTGCTGATGAAACCGAGCTTTCACTGTATTCTTTTAATGGTTTTCAGATTCCAGTAACTGGTAGTTTTGAATTTCCATCAAACTCTATACATGAAAATTATGAAGTTGTTTTAGATGGTGAGAAATTTGGTGATGGTGCAAGCTCTAAGGATGCAAAGATACAGATTGTCAAGAAAGTTGAAACACTACAAAGTATTGATGAAATGGGAAACTGGCATCTATATTTTGAAGTTCCACAGGGATTTCAAGGAAATGTAGAAATTTCAGGCTTTATGGAAAATGATGGAACAATAGTTGTCCCTGATGAGATTGAATTGACAGATCTGGTTTATTATGAAATTACAGGCGGTGAAGTAAAACAAATTTTTGCCAAGCCGAATGATGCATCGCTGTTGATAATGATTGATGCAAAAACTGATGGAGAGATTATGCTAAAAATGAACGAATTTCTCATTAGACCGTTTGAAAATGATGCGTACATTGCATTAAATCACATGTCTGGAAGTTCCGATGGTAGTGTAGAAACGCTTCAGTTGACAGATGAATTTACTTATGAGACTGGTAAGACCATAACAATTCCATTTAGTGCTGGAACGGAAAAAATTGAAGTTTTTGGTAGTTATGTTGTGCCTGAGTTTGGTCATGTTGTGATGGGTATTTTGATTATTGGAATAATTGCTACTATGATCCTTACAAAAAAGACAAACTCAATAACAAACTTGTTCTATACCAAATTGTGATCCATAAAGATATTCAAAATGCATTAACAAGCGAAATTAATCCTAAAATTTCGAACAATGGAAAAAATAAACTTGCATCAGTTTTAATAATAATTTATGGTGATAAACCAGAAATTCTAATGACGAAAAAGCCAATTACACTAATGCATCATGGAGGTGAAATCTCATTTCCCGGTGGAAAAATATCAGACGCTGATGATGATCTACTTGATACTGCATTACGTGAAACAAAGGAAGAAACTGGACTGGAAATTTTAAGAGATGGTGTTATTGGTCAGTTGAAACAAGTGACAACTCTGAACTCAGGATTTAAAATTGCTCCCTTTATCTGCATACTGGATAGTATAGGACAACTTGTTCCAAATTCTGAGGTGGAATCATTCCTACATATTCCACTTTTACCGTTTTTAGAAACACTCGAAAATGATTTAGAACCTAAACATAACTCAATTCAAGAAATGTACACATATACATTTAAGAAAAATTTGATTTGGGGTGCTTCTGCTAGAATGCTAAAACAGATTACTGATATTCTAAGAAAGGAAAATTTACTCTAAAGCGAAATAATATAATCTTCTAATATTTTCATAGGTTGTCTCAAATTAAGTAAAAAAATATCTAGGATATGAATCAAAAATGAAATGCCTAACGAAGTCCCCATCTAGACATCACTTTATCTTCCAATCTCTTGAAGACAAACCCATCAATCACTATTCCAATTCCCATTATTACTAACATCATAGCTATAACTTGAGAAACATCATTTAGTTGTCTTCCAACATTTAACAAAAATCCTAGTCCCAAGAATGAGAATAAAAGTTCTGCGCCTATTACACCTCTCCATGCAAATGCCCAACCTTGTTTGAAACCGGTTATCATGTATGGAAATGCCGCTGGGATCAAAACTGTTGTGATAAGCTTAGTTCCTTTTGCACCCATGTTTCTTGCAGCCTCAATATATGAAGGATCGATATTCTTCACTCCTGTATAGGTATTGATTGTAACAGCAAAGATTGCACCAATTGCTGTAACAAAAATGATTCCAGAATCTGTAAGTCCAAACCATAGTATTGCTAATGGAACCCATGCCACAGATGGAATTGATTGTAGTCCAAGAACTAATGAACCGATTGTTTGATTGACGGTCTCAACTCGTGCCATAAAAATTCCAAGTATCATTCCACCACAAATAGCAATAGCAAGTCCAACAATAAGACGCCACATACTTGTTCCAATTCCGTAAAACAAACTTCCGTCAGATATACCATAAATCAAATCCTCTCCGACTTCAATCGGTGATGGAAATATGTTATCTGGCCAAATATCTGCACTGTCAACTGCTTGCCAAACTACAATGATTGCTATGTAGAATACAATCTTTTTTCCAAAAAGGTTAGCTTTCAACAAATCTCACTCCTATTTTGGCCCCTGATGTCTCAATGAAGAAAGAATATCTTTTTCGTATACACTTAAATTTTCATCTTCAGCAACACGTGGTCGTTTATAATCAATATCAATTATTTTTTTGATGATTGCTGGTCTGGCACTAAATATGGCGACACGTGAACCAAGCACAGTTGCCTCTGGTACATTATGCGTAACAAAAATGATTGTCTTTTGTGTTTTCTGCCAGATTAATTGCATTTCAACTAAAAGTAGATCTCTAGTTTGTGAATCAAGTGCAGCAAAAGGTTCATCCATTAATAGAACGTCTGGATCCATTACCAATGCACGTGCTATTGCCACACGTTGTTTCATTCCTGTTGATAATTGATATGTATATGAATTTGCAAACTGAGTAAGCTGCATCATATCTAGATATCTTTTTGAAATCTCATTACGCTCTTTCTCTGGAATTCCTGAAATTTTTAATCCATATTCAACATTGTCTAAAACTGTAAGCCAAGGAAATAATGCTCCCTCTTGAAAGACCATTATACGCTCTGGTCCAGTATCACCAAGTTTTTTACCATCAAGCATTACTTCACCACCGTCTGGTTTTTCTAATCCAGCCAAAATTCTAAGGAAGGTGGATTTTCCACAGCCTGATGGTCCAACAATACATACAAACTCACCGTCATTGACAGTAAGATTCACGCCTCCTAATGCCTTTAGTGGCTTTCCGTCATGCTCAAAGAACTTTTCAATGTTATTAGCTTCTATTTTACCCACTCTTATTCACATCCATTGATTTTACCGAAATGTTATGGTCATAAAAGATTTCATTAATATCATATCCTGAACGGCCAAGATATCCTAAAGAATCAGCTCTTTCTGCAAATGTGAAAACTGATTTCCTTAGTGGATCAGATGTTATAATTAGATTTGAAAACGATTCATCAATAATTTCATCAGGAAGTGTTTTTCCCATATAGTTTTTTAGGAATTTACTATACACCTGCTTTGTTTTCTCTGGATTTGCGTTAATCCATTCAACTGTTTCTTTATTTGATTGAATCCAATTGTGTACTATCTCTGGATTTTTTTCAACAAAGTCAGTCCTCCCAATTAATAACACTGAGGAAAATTGTTTATCTGGCCAAAATTGACTTTCGTTAAATATTCTAACCCCACCAAGGTCTTGGACTAGAATTGTAGCCCAAGGTTCAGGAACCCATGCACCATCAATATCACCTTTCGCAAAAAGTGTATAGATATCAGGGTTAGAAATATTTAGAACGTAAACCGTTCCACCTTTTTCTACTGGTGTCAATCCATGTGATGATAAATAGTGACGGAGTGAAACATCCTGTGTGTTACTGATTTGTGGAGCGGCGATTCTTTTTCCATCAAAATTTTCTATATGTTCAAGTCCAGAATCTTTTTGTGCTATTAAACTTGCACCGCCATCTGCAGCACCAGCTAGAATTTTTAATGCATTACCATCAGATTTTAAATATCCGTTAATTACTGGTCCTGGTCCAACATATGCAATATCAATTGAATTCGAAAATAATGATTCTATTACTTGAGGACCACTATCAAATATTTTAATTTCAATCTGAGTCTCATCAGAAAGGCTTTGATGGAAAATTTTATTCTCCATTCCAACAATAGGAACTGCATGAATAATACTTGGAAAAAATGCGATTCGAACTTTTTCATCCGAATCAGTATACGACTGAATTGAACTGATCACTATCGCTAAAGCCAAAATTCCTATCCCAGCTCCGACTACGTATGAAATTTTCATAAAACAGCGTTATAATTGAAAGTTAAATAGTGATCGAATTTTAGCTATGCCTATTGATTTTTCCACGTCAAAAAAATCAATCTAACCTTAGGAAAAGTTGTTTATCATAAAAGATAAATGACAAACTACTTTCAGACAGTTGCTCAATGAAACGAAAATCAATACTTGCGTTCTCTGGAGGCTTGGATACTTCAGTTGTCGTAAAATACATGCAAGATATTCATGACACGGATGTCATCACAGTCACAGTTGATGTTGGACAAGGTGATAATTACAATAAAATCGCAAATAAAGCAAAAAAACTTGGTGTGAAAAAACATTACAACATTGATTCAAAAAAAGAATTTGTTACACAGTATATTTTTCCAGCAATTAAAGCAAATGCACTTTATCAAAAAAAGTATTGTCTAGCAACTGCGCTAGCACGTCCATTAATTGCTCATAAGGTATTAGAAATTGCAAAAAAAGAAAAAGTTACCGCATTAGCTCATGGCTGTTCAGGAAAAGGCAATGACCAGGTTCGTTTTGATAACACACTGCGTTCAGGATCTAACTTGCCGATAATTGCACCGATTCGTGATCTTAATTTGGATCGTGAAACAGAATTAAAATTTGCAAAAAAACATGGAATTGAAATAGATGATGTTGCAAAAAAATTCAGTATTGATCAAAACTTGTGGGGAAGGGCAATTGAAGGTGGAGTATTAGAAAATCCATTAAATGAACCACCATCTAGTGTATTCATATGGATTAAAACAAAAAATCTTCCTGATAAACCAGCATACCTGAAAATAAAGTTCAACAAAGGAATTCCAGTTGAAGTTGATGGTAAAAAACTTGAACCCGTAAAACTGATCGAGTATATCAATAAGAAAGCAGGTGCACACGGTGTTGGTATTGTTGATCACATTGAAGATAGAGTTGTTGGAATAAAATCACGTGAGGTTTATGAAACTCCTGCCGCAGTTTGCTTAATTGAAGCTCATTCGGATCTTGAAAAGATGGTTCATACAAAACATGAAACTAAATTCAAATCATTAGTTGATGATGAATGGTCATGGCTTGTATATTCGGGTTTATGGGATGATCCACTACGAGAAGATCTGGATAAATTCATTGAACAGACACAAAAACGTGTAACTGGTATTGTAAAACTCAAATTATTCAAGGGTAGTGTGCGTGTTGTAGGAAGGGAATCCAAATATTCATTGTACAGTCATGATATTGCCACATATGGAAAAGAATCTACATTTGATCAAAAACTAGCAAAGGGTTTTGTTGAATTATGGGGATTACAAACAACAGAAGCTAATAAATTCTAGTTAACTATGGAAAAAAAATCATGAATTGCCCAGAATGCGATGCAAACTTGAATATCCCTGATGATGCAGCAGTAGGAGAAATTGTTTCTTGTGCTGATTGCGGTGCTGACTATGAGATTGCTAGAAAAGATGGTTCAGATATAGAACTTAAACAAGCAGAAACAGTTGGCGAAGATTGGGGCGAGTAATTGCAAAAAATTTGTATTGTGTTTGACCGACTGAGAACTGAAGAAAAATTACTTCAGACTCAAGCATCTGAAATGGGCTTCGAAACATCAATGATTGATGCAAAAATTACAAGGTTTGACACAGAAAGTAAGAGAGGTGATTACGATTTTGGTGATGTTGTACTTGAAAGATGTGTTAGTTATTACAGGGGATTACACTTTACAGCATGTCTGGAATTTTTGGATACTCCTGTAATCAATTCTTTTGATGTTGCTAACACATGCGGAAATAAGATGATCACATCAATGCTGCTAAAAAAGAATAACATACCTACACCAAAAACATACTTTTCATTTACTGCTGAATCAGCAATGGAACATTTTGAAAAGGTGGGATACCCACTTGTCATAAAACCAATAATTGGGAGTTGGGGTCGTAGTGTCATGCCAATAAAAGATAAAGATACTGCTGATGCTATTATTGAAAATAGACAGGTTACAGATGGACCACAAGATAGAATATACTACTTACAAGAAATGATTGATCGTCCACCAAGAGACATTCGTGTCATAACAGTTGGTGATCAACCAATAGCTGCAATGTATAGAAAATCATCAGGTGGTTTTAAGACAAATATTGCACTTGGTGCAGAGCCTGAAATCTGTGAAATTACCAATGAGATTGAAGATTTGTGTGTAAAAGCATCTAAAGCAGTTGGTGGGGGCATATTAGGCGTTGACTTGATGGAAGACAGGAATAAAGGATTGGTTGTACATGAGGTAAACAATACTGTTGAGTTTAAGGGACTGGTCAAGGTTGCAGAAAAAAATATCCCAGAAGAAATCATAAACTTTGCAATAAACTACATCAAAAGATAGCTCATAACGTTAAATTATGCTATTGTAAAAAGAGGATTAGAATGAAAGTAGGAATTGTAGGTGCGTCTGGATACGTAGGAGGAGAAGTACTTCGACTATTGGTAAGTCATCCACAAGTTGAAGTGGCTATGGTAACATCTAGACAATATGTTGGTGAATATATTCACCGTACACATCCAAGCCTTAAGGGATTTACCGATTTGACATATTCAGAACTTGATTATGATAAGATGAGTGACAACTGTGACTTGGTCTTTACTGCCGTACCACACGGCACTGCAACTGAAATTGTAAAATCACTTTATGACAGAGGTATGAAAATTATTGATCTTAGTGCAGATTACAGATTACACAACCCAGAAGACTATGGAAAATGGTATGGATGGGAACATCCACATCCAGATTACTTAAAGAAATCTGTATTTGGAGTACCTGAACTTCATCGTGAACAAATTAAAAATTCACAATTAGTTTCTTGTCCAGGTTGTATGGCAGTCACAGCAATGCTTGCGCTAAATCCATTGATCAAAAATGATTTGATTGATAGAGATCACATTATAGTTGATTCAAAGATTGGTTCGTCTGGAGCAGGTGCTGGTGGAACAGCAGGTACACAACACGCAATGCGTGCAGGTGTTATTAGACCATACAAACCAGCAAAACACCGTCACACTGGTGAGATTGAACAAGAATTAAGTGAGACTGCAGGAAGTAAAATCAAAGTTGCGATGAGTCCACATGCAGTAGACATTGTTAGAGGCATTCTTTGTACTAATCACACTTTTCTTAAAAAAGAAGTAAACGAAAAAGAACTATGGAAAATTTATCGTGCAGAGTATGGTGAAGAACGATTCATCAGATTAATACGTGATAAGAAAGGTCTTTACAAATTCCCAGATCCAAAATTTGTTGTTGGTTCTAATTTTTGTGATATAGGATTTGACCTGGACCAGGACAATAACAGGCTTATTGCTCTGTCTGCTTCAGATAATCTGATGAAGGGTGCTGCAGGTTCAGCTATTCAGAACATGAATGTGATGTCAGGCTTTGATGAGATGGAAGGAATTATGTATTCCCCATTAACTCCTGTATAACGTATGATAACAATAAAAATTGGTGGAAGTGTAGTAGATAATCTGCACCCAACTACTATATCTGACATCAAAAAAGTAGTAGAACGGGAAGGTGTCATTCTTGTACATGGTGGTGGCAAAGAAGTCACAAAAGTCACAGAACAATTAGGTAAAGAACCAAAATTTGTTGTATCACCAAGTGGAATTAAAAGTAGATACACGGACAAAGAAACATCCGAAATTTTCACAATGGTGATGTCTGGACGAATAAACAAGACGATAGTCCAAATGCTACAAAAAAATGGAGTTAATGCAGTTGGCCTTTCTGGTATGGATGGTCAAGTAATACAAGCAAACAGAAAGAAAAAGCTCATTATCATGAACGAGAAAGGTCGAAAACAAGTGATTGATGGTGGCTACACGGGTAAAATTTCTAATGTAAATGCAGATCTGATTTCTACTATTCTAGAAAAAGGATACACACCTGTTATTTCACCTATTGCGATAAGTGAGGAGTTTGAGTTTCTAAATGTAGATGGGGATAGGGCAGCAGCAAATGTGGCAGGTCATGTAAAAACTGACAAAGTATTATTCATAACAAATGTTGATGGATTACTAATGGATGATAAACTAGTTGAAAACATGACTTTAACAGAAGCAAAAGAAATTCTACCAAAAGTTGGATTTGGAATGGAAAAGAAAATTCTTGCTGCAACGGAAGCATTAGAAATGGGTGTGTCAGAAGCATTAATTGCAAATGGTCAAAAGGAAAACCCCATATCCTCTGCAATTGCACATGATAATTGTACGGTGATAAAAAATGACTGAGGATCAATATCTAGGAAATCTTTATCAGAGGTTTCCAGTTACAATTGAAAAAGGATTTGGTGCACGTGTATGGGATGTCAATGATAAAGAATACATTGATTGTATGGGTGGATATGGTGTTGCGCTAGTAGGTCATAGAAATGAGCGAGTTGTAAACGCCATAAAATCACAAATTGGTAAAATTATTACAGTTCATAGTTCATTGTATAATAAAACAAGGGAAGAGTTTCTAGAAACATTGTTCAAAGTTGCACCACAGGGTTTAACGCAAGCACATCTCAATAATAGTGGTGCAGAAGCAATTGAGGCTGCAATGAAGTTTGCAAGAAAGTTTACGGGTAAAAAGGGTATGATAGCAATGAATGGGTCCTATCATGGAAAATCAATGGGTGCATTATCTATCACATTTAATCCAAAATATAGAAAATCATTTCAGCCTTTAATTGATGGTGTAACATTCTCTCCCTTTGGTGATATAGAATCACTACGTTCAAAAATTGATAGTGATACAGGATTTATTATTCTAGAACCAATTCAAGGTGAGAGTGGAATTCACGTAGCACCAGATGGATTTTTGCAAGATGTGAGAAAAATATGTGATGAAAACGGTATTCTTCTTATATTTGACGAAATTCAAGCAGGATTAGGCAGAACAGGCAGAATGTGGGCGTCAGAACACTGGAATACGGTTCCAGATATTTTGTGTATTGCAAAAGGAATTGCAGGAGGAGTTCCAATGGGTGTGACCATGGTACGACCTGACATTCTAGATTGCATAAGCAAGGGTGAACATTCATCCACATTCGGCGGTAATCCACTTTCATGTGCAGCAGGAACTGCAACACTTCAAGCTCTTACACAAGATGGATTAATTAACAATGCAGAAAAAATGGGAGAAATATTCAGGGCCGGTTTAGAATCACTGAAAGAAAAACATAACGTGATCAGAGAAATACGTGGGAAAGGATTAATGATTGGGATTGAGTTAAAATTTGAAGTGAGGGATATATTGATGGAGGGTATTGAGAAAAATCTACTACTACTGTATTCAGGACGAAATATTTTACGACTCTTACCTCCACTAGTAATTACAGAGCCGGAGGTCACTAAATCACTGGAAATCTTAGATGAACTACTTACAAACGAGGAGACGAGAAGAAATGGTTAATGATAAAATCGATGAAAAAATAATTGAGTTTTTACGAAACGATGCAAGGGAATCATTTGTTGAGATAGGAAAAAAACTGAAACTATCAGAATCTGCAGTGAGAAGACGTGTGAAAAATTTAGTTGATGGTGGCATAATTGAAAGATTCACAGTAGAAATGGGTGAATCAAATACCACTAGTGCAATTGTATTAATCTCTGTGGATTCATCAACAGATACATCTAAAGTGTCAACAAAACTAACTAAATTAGAGGCAGTAAAAACTGTCTATGAAATTACAGGTCAATATGACATTAGTGTGATAATTCGTGCTTCAAATATTACTGAAATCAATGTTTGTATTGACGAATTACGAAAAATTCAAGGTGTGATAGACACCAATACTGTAATTATTCTTAGAACTATAAGATAATCGATATTCGAAATAATTTTTTACATTTGTAACTAAATCAGTGATAGATCATCATGAAATCAGCGATATTAGTACGATTATATTTATATTAATGTAATTTAGCAACGATATTAGTAATGACAAGTGCGAATCACTATGCAGATATATACAATGCGTATGAAAATGAGGCAAAGAAAATACGCATTTTGGATTCTACGTTAAGAGAAGGTGAGCAGCACCCAGGTGTCTCATTTACTAATAAACAAAGAATTCAGATTGCATGGATGCTAGATTATTTTGGTGTTGATCAAATAGAGATTTCACCTGTTATCTCACCAGATCATAAGGAATCAACTAAGACTATAATTAAGCAAGGACTTAAAGCAGATATTGTATCACATGGAAGAGCACTGAAAGAAGATATTGACGTTTCATTATCATGTGATGCAAAATGGGTTGCGGCATATCTTGGAATTTCTGACATACATCTTAAGGACAAACTACGTATAACTAAAGAACAAGCGCTGGAGCGAGCAATTGAAACAGTTAGCTATGCAAAGAAACATGGACTCAACATCAGATTTACTGTGGAAGATGGAAGTAGAGCAGATCCTGAATTCTTGATTAAAGTTTGTAAGGCTATTGAGGAGGAGGGTGTAGACAGAATTAGCCTACCTGACACTGTTGGTATAATGCGACCAATTGGAATGTATAATTTTGTAAAAAGTGTACGTTCTGAAATTAATACACCACTTGATGTACACGTTCACAATGACATAGGATTTGCTTTAGCCAATGCATTTTCAGCTTGTGATGCAGGTGTTGATCAAATACACACTACGATTGATGGAATTGGTGAAAGAACTGGTATTCCATCGTTGGCAGAGGTAGCAGTGGCTCTTCACTTCCTATACAAATCACCTAATGATTTTAGATTGGATATGCTAGCTGATCTATCTAGACTAATTGAACAGTATACGTCAATCAAACCATATGATTCAAAACCAATTGTTGGTACATCTGCATATAAGCACAAAGCAGGAACCCATTTAGCTGCAATACTAAAAAATCCAGCCGCATACGAACCAATTCCACCTAGAGTTGTTGGAAATCATCGCACAATTGTTTTTGGTGAATTAGCAGGAAAAACTGGTGCGGGATATCTAATGTCATTATTAGGCATAAAGAAAAACAGTGAAACTGCTAAGAATGTAGCTGCTGGATTGAAAAATCTAAAAATGGGTGATGTTCTGGAAATTCCACTAGTAGATAGACTGGAAAAAAGAATAATTAGTGATGAAAAGGGAGAAAAAAGAGATTAAAATGACAAGTTGCCCAGAATGCGATGCAAATATGACGATTCCAAATGATGCAGTGGAAGGAGAACTCGTAACATGTCCAGATTGCGGTGCAAGTTACGAACTCGTAAAGGCTTCCGAGGGTTTTGAGTTAAAACCAGCTCAAACAGTCGGAGAGGATTGGGGGCAGTGACCACCACTATAACAGCACTTTATGATACAATCCGCCTCGAAGAAAAATTACTCATTGAATCAGCAAGGAAAAATGAAATTAATCTTGAGATGGTTGATTGTAAAAAACTGTCTATTGATCTAAATGAAAAAAAGAGTTTCGACTCTCCAGTACTACAACGCTGTGTAAGTTATTACAGAAACCTACACTCCACTGCAGCTATTGAAGGACAAGGAGTTAGAGTTGTAAATTGCTTGAACACTGGAATCTTTGCTGGAAATAAACTATTTACACATATGCTATTACAGAAATCAGGAGTTCCAACACCTAATGCGACCGTAGCGTTTTCAAAAGATGCTGCAATGGAATCACTTGATAAAAATGGATTTCCAAAAATTATCAAACCAACAGTTGGTAGTTGGGGTAGAATGGTTTCCAAAATTAATGACATGGATTCTGCAGAAGGAATAATAGAAGGTCGTGAAGCGATGTATCCTATTCATCAAATACACTTCCTCGAGGAATTTGTAGAAAGACCACCACGTGATATACGTGCCATTGTTATAGGTGATACTGTGCCAGCTGCAATCTATAGAAACTCTGGTGATGGAAATTGGAAAACTAATACACATTTAGGTGGAACCGCTGAAACATGTGAAATGACTAATGAATTAGAGGAGATCTGCCTCAAAGCAAAAAATGCTGTACAAGGTGAAATTGTTGGTGTTGATTTAATGGAAAGTAATGATAAAGGATTGGTTGTTCATGAAATCAATAATACAACTGAATTTCGAAATGTGGTTAGGGTCACAGGCGTGGATATTCCAAAATTAATGTTGGAATACATAAAGGGGCTTACATAAAATGGATGAACATTTAGAGACTTCAAGATATGCAATCAAGACTTTAGAGAAAGCATTACGAATCTATACTCCATCTTTAAGTGAAAAAGCTTTGGCAGACTTTCTTGCAGATAGATGTGATGATTTAGGATTTAGAGATATTCACCAAGACGAAGTTGGAAACCTTATAGCTACGAAAGGTTCAGGTGAGCCTAAAATTATGCTATGTGGTCATATGGATGTTGTTCCGGGAAAGATCAAAGTTCGAAGAGATGGAGATATGTTACATGGAAGAGGAGCATCTGATGCAAAAGCACCTCTAATTGCAATGTTGTTTGCAGCTGCTAGTATTAAAGAAAATCAAGGAACGATTACTTTTGTTGGTGCAGTTGACGAAGAGGGAAATGCAACAGGAATAAAGAATCTGGTGAAGAATAAACCAGATGTAGATTATGCAGTTTTTGGAGAGCCAAGCAGTATACAAAAAGTCACAATTGCCTACAAAGGTCGTTTGGCAATAAATCTAAAAATAAATGTCAAAGATAGTGCTCATGCAAGTGCACCATGGCTGGCAAAAAATGCAATAGAAGAGACATCCTCAGTAGTCACAGAATTAAAAAATGGTCTGGAGAGAGATCAGGAAGAAAAGAGTAAGGGAATGATGCTCACTGCAACGTTAACAGAGATTCGTGGAGGAACCAGCCATAATGTGACACCAATAGAATGTGATGCAACAATAGATATCAGAATTCCAGTAGACATGAATTGCAATAATGTTGAAGAAAAGGTTACAAGAATAATTAACGAAATATCAGTGAAACGAGATATTGATGTTTTATATTCAGTAATTGATGAAACTGAACCATTTGAGGCAGCACATAATTCTCCATTAGTTAGGGCATTCACATTAGCAGTACTAGATATTGAAAAGAAGAGACCAATGCTGATTAGAAAAACAGGTACAGGGGACATGAACGAGATAGGAAACCAACTAAAAATTCCTGTTATTACGTATGGTCCAGGAGATCCTCACGAAGCTCATACAATTGATGAAAAAGTTTCAATTAACGAATTTGTAAAGGGAATAGAAATTCTAAAAAAATCACTACATCATTTAAAAAGACTTCATGACAGAAAAAAATAATGCTGTGGTTTATAGGATTAGGAATTTCAGGAATTTCAGAATTATCAAATAGTACCATATCTGTAATAAAAAATGCAGATATTGTCTATTTAGAATCATTTACCAGCCCAATTTCAGAAACTGAAAAGGACAATTTGTCATTTTTATGTAATGGTGAATTTAAAATTGCAAAACGTTGGTTTGTAGAAGATGGTAATGAAATTCTAAATAATGCAAAAATCAAAGAGGTTGTTTTGATTTCATATGGGGATCCATATATTGCAACTACACATTTAGAATTAAAGACTAGAGCAATCAGGGATAAAATAGAAACAAAGACAATTCATTCCTCCTCAATTGTTTCTTCATTAATTGGTGAAGTGGGATTACATTATTACAAAGTTGGAAAAATTTTGACTGTTATGAATGACCCAAAATCAATGATTACTCCATATAATACAATTTTTCATAATTTGTTAAGCAAGTCACACTCATTGATCTTACTAGAGTATAATGAAGACAAATCATTTTTTCTATCTCCACATGATGCCATATCTTTGTTATTAGATGTAGAAAATACACAAAATGGAAAAATTATTTCATCAGATACTTTTGTAATTGTTGCATCACGAATTGGAAAAAGTGACCAGAAGATTATATCTGGTAAAATATCAAGTTTAATAAAAAAAGAGTTTGGTAAGCCCCCACACAGTATAATCATACCTGGAAGTCTTCATTTTACTGAATCTGATGCAGTTAAAATAGTCACAGAATGTTTAGATGAACCATTTGATAACGCTACAAGTGTTAAGAGCGTTTCTGAACAAATGATTGAAAAATATGTTCCAATGGTTCGTGAAGCGCTAGATGAGATCAGACCTCACTATGAAAATCTCAGAGAGTATGAAGATGTTTTGGTAAATGCAAAATTGTACATTGATGACGCAGAAAATTTTCTAAAAGAAGGAAAAAAAGAATATGCAGTATTAAGTATAGGTTATGCAGATGGCCTAGTTGATGCATTACGCATTGCAAAAGGCTTTGACCCAAAAATGTGATAACGATGAGTTGAAATTGGACAAAATATTTGACAGTACATGAGTGAAAGTGGCATGGGTGGAGCAAACAAAGAGTTTCTTACATTTTTACGCCAGCACCCATCTCTAAAGATTGTTTTAGCAGGAGGCGTATTCGATATAATTCACCCAGGACACATTCATACATTAAATGAAGCAAAAAAATTAGGTGATTTTTTAGTGGTAGTAATTGCCACTGATAGGACAGTTATGAAAATGAAAAAACGTAAACCACTACATAATGCACAGGCAAGACAAGAATTAGTTTCATCGTTGTCGATGGTTGATTTATGCATCATTGGTAATGAAGAAGATATTTTCAAGACTGTAGATTTGATTAAGCCACAGATAATTGCCTTAGGTTACGACCAAATTCATCAGGAGAAATTCATTACAGATGGATGTAGAAAAATAAATTTGGATGTGACTGTGGCTAGATTAGAATCTCCAAGACCTGAAACATCTAGTTCATCAATTCAGAAAGAATATGGTGAGGAAATTCATGATCTTTAAGAGAAGACACCAAGAATCGAAATTTTAATTTTAACATTTGATTTATTACCAATTTTCAAGGATTTTCGAATGTTACTTTTTGCAATAAATTCAACAATGGTTGTATCATGATGAGTCCTTTCTAATAAAATCAGTTCACAGTCAATTTTATTATTAATTTTTGATTTGAAACATTTTACCCACCCAAATGTTCGTTTACCATCAGAAAATGAATTAATTTTGATTCCTTCATAATTTGATAGATGTGATATTGCTTCAGAAAATTTTTTTTCTTTAAGCTGAACATTTAGAGTTCCGGGATAGGGGATGTAACCCAATTTTGATTTGAACTGTTTTGTGTAACCTTTCATCGACATATAATATGCACCTTCGCCCATCCCAGAAATTATCGTACCAATTATTGATAATGAATCAGAGGATTTTGATATTAATTTTGAAAGAAGATTATGTAGGGTGGATAATTCAATGAATCCTTTATTTGTGATTTTTATTGATTGCTTTCGTCCAGATTGAATTCTTTCAATGAATCCGCCCAATTCTAATTCTTTCAAATGCAGTGATGCTGATTGCTGAGACTTGTGTATTTCTTTTCCGAGTGAGATTGTGGTGATATTAACAAAATTATGTTTTCCGCCTTTAGATAGAATATGTGCTAGAGTTAGAAGATGTTGGGTCTTTAAATCAGTCATTAATATTATACAATGCCAAGATCTCTAAATGTTTTTAATTTTACATCATCAGTGTTTGTAAGTTTCGCTATTCTATGACCTATGATATACTCAACTTTAGCACTCTTTGCTGCATCAAATAATCTTTGTGTGATAATACCGTCTAAAATTATGTATTTGATTCCTGACTGCCCAGAAATTTTTTGTATTAATTCTGGAATAGGGATTTTGAACACTTCATCATGATCTGCATTCAATGCAATTGCTTCTAGCGATTCATTTAACTCTGTATATTTTGTTTTACAAAGTTCTGCAAGAGGGTTATCATCATCATCTTTTAATGAGGGTTCCTCAAGCTCCTGAGTTATTTTTTTAGAAACAGGACTTAGAAGTTCATCAACTCTTTTGGGTGTTAATTCTTCAACTTCAATGCCTTCATCAGCCCTAAGTTCAACGTCAACGTGAACCACTGATTTTAATTCTTTGAGAATAAAGCCACCTGCTCTATCACCATCTGTAAATGCAACAACTCGTTCTTTTTTATCACATAATTCTTTTATTGATTCATCTATTCTTCCGCCTTCAAATGCAAGTGCGTTATCATAACCTGCTCTTAACAAATTGATAATGTCTGCACGTCCCTCAACCAAAATTACCCATGGTGAGTCAAACACACCAGTACTACAATGTAATTTTTTTGGTCCATATGTGGTAATTTTATCAGAATTATTTTCATGAACTGTTTTGAGCATCTCATCACCTTCACTAACTGAGTTAGTAGCCCATTTTTGTTTAATCTCTTTTGCACGTTTTACAATATCCTCTTTTTTGGATGCACGAACATCATCTATTGCATCTAATTTGAAAACACTATCAAATGGTCCAACCTTATCAATACTTTCTATCGCAGCTGCAATTAATGAACAGGTATCAATATCAGTACTCATTGGTAATAATGCATCACCTTTTGTTGTATTCTCTGTATTGAACGTATTTACCTCAATTCGACCTACTTTAGATACTCGTTGTAACTCATTCAGATTCATTTCAGGTCCTAAAAGACCTTCAGTTTGTCCGAATATTGCACCGATTATATCTGCTCGTTCAACAAGTCCATCAACTTCGAATGATAGTTTAACGTGATACTTGACAATGCCTGTGTATGGCAATTATGATTCATCTCCTTATAATTCATGATTTAACACAATATCCTAGATTTATAAACGCTTAGCCGACATGTGGTCTTAAAAATATAAAAAATTGAAAAAATGTTTTTGTTATTCAGTACTAAATGAAGAACCACATGAACAGGATTTGGTTACATTAGGATTGTTAATCTTGAATCCAGAGCCCATTAGGCTCTCAATGTAATCCACGTTTGCACCATTTAGGTGATCTTGGCTCATACTATCAATTAGAACTTTAACACCACTTTCTTCAATAATTGAATCGTCCTCTTCTGCCTCTTTTTCAAATCCCATGCCGTATGAAAGTCCAGAACAACCGCCGCCTTGAACATATATTCTCAAGAACTGTGGTTTTCCCTCTTCCTCAGCCATGAATTCTTTGATTTTTTCAGCGGCTTTTGAAGTTATTGTGACTAACTTCTGTGTTTGTTCAGTTGTCATATATCCAACTGCTTGGTTTTATTATAATAAGCTTTTTCCTACACTATACAGTAGTAAAGCAAATAAAAAATAAAAAAATAGTAGAATTCTACTTTTTTGATTTGTTTACAAACTCAGTCATACGTTTTTCACGTTCTGGATCAGAGAAACAATTTCTCCAGGCTAATAATTCAACGCCTAACCCTGTATCAAGATCTGCATTTCTACCTGTGTTAATTGCAGTTTTTGACATGTGAACTGCAAGTGATGAATTTGCTGCTATTGTTTTTGCCATGGTCAATGTTTCTTCCATTAATGCTTCTTGACTTACAACGTTGTTTACAAGACCGATCTCTTTTGCTTCAGCAGCTTTGATCATCTTTCCCGTATAAACAAGTTCTTTTGCCTTTGCAATTCCAACAATCCGCATTAACCTTTGTGTGCCACCCCATCCTGGTGGAATTCCAATGGTTACTTCAGGTTGACCTAATCTTGCATTTTCTGATGCAATTCTAATATCACATGACATGGCAACTTCACATCCTCCACCTAATGCAAAACCATTAACTGCTGCAATTGTAGGTTTTGTGACATTCTCAATTGTTGCAGTAACTTCTTGACCAAGCTTTGCATACACTTCTGATTCATCAGGAGTAATCTTTGACATGTATTCTATATCAGCACCGGCAGAGAATGCTTTATCACCTTCTCCAGTTAAAATGATAACTCTTACACTATCATCTTTATCCAGTTCTTTGAATGTACTGATAATTTCTTTAGCCACATCTATGTTCATTGCATTAAGTTTGGAAGGGCGATTGATCTTGACAATACAAACCCCCTCGTCCTTTGATGTAGTAATCATAGACATGTAAAATTTTGGGTTTACTAAGAAATTAAATGTTATCTAATAGCCTCGTGTCTGTCCCCATTGAGCTAATGCAGATGCAGCTGCAACCCATGTTCGAAGGTCTTGATAAACTGGGACATTATGTTTTTCAATCAATTTTATCATTTTTTCAGTATATGGACCACCATTTCCACCACACAAAATTGGCTTTTTTCTTTTCTTTGAAAGTCCAGATAGATGATCAACAATTATTTCTTCAAGAGGGTCATCTTGGAAGACAAACCAAGGCATTGCAATGTCAACATTCTTGTCAGCTATGAATTGTTCAATAACGAATCTATAATCGTCTGCAGTTGCACCACCGCCTACATCTGCTGGATTGCCACTATGAATAGGAACTGTTGGTGGAAAATGGTCCTTTATTTTTTTGCGAGTTTGCGGTGTTAACTTTCCTATTGTAAGACCTAATCTTTCTAAATGATCAATGCCGCCAATCATTGGACCAGCACCGTTACTAGTCATAGCAACACGGTTACCTTTTGCAGGAGGTTGCCATGCCATTGCCTTTAAGACACCAACCAATTCTTGATAACTGTCAACTGAAATAATTCCTGCTTGTTTGAATGCACCCATAATCATTGCGTTAGAACCACCAAGAGAACCTGTGTGTGATGCAGCCTGTATTGCACCTGCTGCACTTCTTCCACTCTTCCAAATGATAATTGGTTTCTTCTTTTCTTTCATTACACGTTTTGCAGTATTGATGAATTTTCTACCATCACCAAATCCTTCAACATATAATCCAATTACTTTAGTTTGAGGATCATTTGCAGCATACCATATCATGTCTGCTTCATCAACATCAGAACGATTGCCAAAACTAATCATTTTTGATAAACCAAACAAATCGGCACTCTCCAACATACTAATTCCCATTGTGCCACTTTGTGAGAAGAATGCAACATTTCCTAATTTTGAACGAACCAT
>CESL01022359.1_pt1 | contig 23406 bp, 23 predicted proteins | sample 531221 | NCBI WGS metagenome assembly CESL01 (sample SAMEA2622197, study PRJEB7988) | marine metagenome | biome: marine biome (ENVO:00000447); feature: mesopelagic zone (ENVO:00000213) & marine oxygen minimum zone (ENVO:01000065); material: "saline water (ENVO:00002010), including plankton...
TTACACATCCAGAAAGTTGGATTATTGCAGTTGTTTGGGTTTTGATTGGATTTGTCATTTACAAATTTTACACATCAAAACAAGAACTAGAACATAATGCACCGTTAGTTTTCACACAAGGACCAAAACTACGAAAAGAATACAGAATTATGATTGTTTTTGACAAGCGAAATGCAACAAAGTTCTATAAAATTGCTAAAGCCATTTCAGAGCAAAATGATGGTGAGATTACAATACTTAACATAGTAAATGTACCACGCCAAACACCACTTTCTTTGTCACATGGAATTGGAGATGGTGGGTTAAAAGCCATTGAGGAGTTTAAGAAGGAGGTTTCTGGTTCACTGCGTAATAGATTTCTAGTAAGGCTTGCACATGATCCAACCGAAGCAATACTATCAACCGCTGAAGAACAAGACATCAATACCATGTTAGTTGACTTTTCATTTCTAAGAAATAATAGAAAACTTCTTTCACTCACAACATGTGATATTGTAGGAATTAGACCGAGAAAGCACTTTGCTGAAGACATATCACATATGATCATTTCATATGATAAGGGAAGACATAGTGATCTTGGATTAGAGATTGGACATGCGATTTCTACTACAAACAATTCAAAAATTAGGATTGTAAGAGGTGTTGTAGAAGATCCTGACGATGAGGTTGAAGTAATAAACAGAATAAACGAAAAGATGTTAGAACTTGATCTAAAAAAGATTCAGTTTGAGAAAGTATATAGTAGTGGAAACATAATTCCTGAACTTCTGAAAAATTTCAAAAAGGATAAGTCTGCATTACTTGTACTTGGTGCTGGTAATCAATCAGAATCTGCATTTAGTCCAAAGACTTTGGAAATTGTAGATAAGACAAATAAATCGGTGATAATTGTCAGAAACCACAGGTTTTCAGGTGTTCATGCACGCTCGTTTTTCTTTGCATTAATTCCAAGATTGAGAGAAATCAAGGTTCTATACAGATTGTATGTGGATTTAATGCAAGTCTTTTACACGTCAAAGGCTAAGGCAAGAAAAGAAAGGTATGATGAAAAATTCTTTGATTCACATAATAGTTAACTTGAAATAATTAGGAAACTCATAATCCATACTAGTGCGAGCTGGTGGACGAATGCTGCTACGGCAGAGGAAACTCCTCTCTCCATGCAGAAATTGTGGCCCGGTGATAGGCAGTCAGAGATGGCTGGCAACAGCATAGAAAAAAATCCAATTTGGAGTGTACGATGATGACACGATCTGAGGTTTCCAATGAAGGAATGGAAAATCTGTCCCACAAGGAGCAAAGCCAAACAGAACTATAGAATTCTGCATCTGGTTCAGGTAGGCTGCAAAGCGAAATATCGTCTAGAACAGAAAGAGGGTTACGGCCAGCACGCACTATTCTGGTTTCCAGCCTTTTGGCATGGAACCTTTAGTTGACTCTTTTTTCTCTTCTGCTGGTGCAGTCTTTTCTTCAACTTGAGGACTATCATAAACACTTCTGTGTTGGGCATATTCCTCACCAGCAAGATATGATTCACCTCTATTGGTTTGGTAACCGCCAGAACCGGCACTTGTTCCTGCAGATCTAAGATTCGAAGGATCAATACCTGTTTGTTGAACATTTCCTAAGTCTTTCTTTCGTTTCTTTTCACTAATGATAAACACCGCACCACCTACAACTGCTGCCATCCCAGCCATTCCATAGATGATCATCATTGGAAATCCACCAGTTGATGTTGTTGCAAATCCTTCTGGTGCTGTTGGGCTAAAACCAAACACTTCACTGCCTGATAATTCATCAACGTTTGCAAATCCTGCAACGAAAACGTTTGCTGCATCTGCAGATTCTATTGTTCTAAGATCATAAGTTTTATCGGTGGTAAATGTTGCCGCTTGTTCTTTCTCAGTTTGAATTCCTTCTCTCAAACTACTTTCACCCATTGTGTATGAAGACCATACAAGTCCTGCGAGCTCTTCTGACATTCCAAATTGAGAAGCATCTACATTGATTCCTGTTGGGTCAAACAAAAAGTGCCAGTTACCGAGTGGTTGAGCCTTGATTCCACTTGCATCCATGAGTGGTGTGTTTAGAATTGCTGCAGCATCTGTTCCTTGCACTGCAGAATATAATGCAGGTGAAGCATCAGCAATAAACGAGATTGGAAGATTGATTTCATTAACAACTCCTCTTACATTGATTTCAACAGGTCCATCAACTGAAACTCCTCTCCAGTCCATGTCAATTAATCCTGCACTGCTTCCTGAAAAGTCTCGAATTATATGGTTAGTAATTGATAATGTCAAGATGACTTTGTAGTCAATTGATGTATTTAGTCCACGACCAGTAAGTGTTGTGTCATAATCAATTTTTACATCGGTGATTGCCGCATCACTGTACGCAATGTTTTTCAAGTAATAATTCATCCTATCACGAAGTTCATTCACTCCAGGATCACTAGAGTCTGCAGAAAATGTTTTGGTTACTTTTAGACCTCTAAGTTGATCAGCCAATTGTCCACCATCATCATAGTTGAGGATTACCGATCTTTGGAACTTTATTTCTACATCTTCACTAACACCTGAATTCGAAAATGTCCTAAAAGTCATTTGTGCTGCATCAACTGGAGTTATCAAACCACAGAGCATTATTGCAGCAATTGATACTGTTAAAATAGCTACACGAAACACGAGTTTTTTCTTTTAATATGATATAATAATCTATTCATAAAACGTCGTCTTTTATTTTCATAAAATTTGAAAAAGTAATATGTAGTCAACGTATTGAACAAATCGGTATAAATAATTTATGATAACAATTTTGGCTGGTGGTACAGGTTCTGTGAAACTCGTTAGGGGTATCACAGCACATGAAACTGATGTCAATGTGATTAGTAATGTTGGAGATAACTATTGGTTATATGGATTATATATTTGCCCAGATATTGATACAATAATTTATGGTTTATCAGATCTATTAGATTATGAAAAAGGTTGGGGAATAAAAAAAGATACATTTGGATTCTTAAGGCAGATGGAAATTCTTGGTGAAGAGAACTGGTTCAGAATTGGAGATAGAGATGCTGCAACACATTTGATTAGAACAAATATGCTGAAGAATGGAAAAAATCTTTCTGACATTACACAATGGATGTGTGAAAGATTTGCAATTGAGACTAAAGTTTTCCCAATTACAGACAATATACTAGAAACAAGAATAACCTCAAATGGTGAAAGTCTTCATCTACAAGAATTCTGGGTAAAGCACAGAGGCAAAGGACCAATAGAGGGAATTGAGTACATTGGTGCTGACAAAGCAAGACCTCTTCCATCAGCAATCAATGCAATACAAGATTCAGAGTTAGTAATTATTGCACCCGGAAATCCACTCACAAGTATTGGCCCAATGATAAACATCAAGGGTATTAGAAAAGAACTAAGCAAAAATAAAAGAAAAGTTGTAGCAGTAAGTCCTATTATTGGTGATAAAGCATTTAGTGGTCCTGCTGCCGAATATATGAAGGCTGCAGGAATTGAGGTTAGTGCGTTTGGTATTGCACAAATGTATGCAGATGTCTGCTCAAAAATAGTTATTGATACAAAAGATGTTGCGTTTAAAAATAAAATTGAAAGTCTTGATCTAAAAGTGTTTGATACAAAATTAAGAATGCAAAATAAAATGGCTGAACAAGCACTTGCAGCATTTATTTTAAAGCAAGTTAAACAATAATTTGAAAACCTCAGTTATTATTCCAGTCAAATCATTTTCCAGATCTAAATCTAGATTAAAAATTTCCACATCTAAAGTACAAGATCTTTGTGAAATAATGCTAGAAGAGATTTTACATGTAGTTAGAGAGACAAAATTAATTGATGACGTGATACTGGTTTCAAGAGATGAATCTGCATTTTATATTGGAAAAAAATTTAATTGTATTGAAATTATCGACGAAGATGAATCAGGAGTTAATAATGCCGTTTCTTTAGCAAATGAATTTCTAGCACAAAATGATTTTTCATGTTCTGTGGTAATCCCACAAGATATTCCACTCATATTTCCAAGTGATTTGGATAATTTAATCAGGATGTTTCAAAGTAAAGAAAATGCAATAATTGTTCCATCCAGACGTTTTGATGGAACAAATGCGCTAGTGAGAACACCAATTCCAAATATGAAAACAAGATATGATGAGGGAAGCTACAAATTCCAGTTTGAGCCCATCAAAACTGCTAAAATGATGTATTCCCTAGCATTAATTCACAGAATTATGATTGATGTTGATAGTATTGAGGACATAAATTACATCATCAAGCAGAATGTCAAGCCCTCATTTTGCGACAAGTTCAAAGAAATTTTCAATCAATGATTAACTATTGGCTTAATTTCTTCTGGTCTTTTATATTAAAATAATTTAATACAATCATAACAATTGATAGGATTCCAGTGACGACTAGGATAATTTCAAGTGTTCCAATCATTGAATGTGATAGAGCATTATGGATGGAAACCTGATTCAGATCAGAAATAAAAAATATGTATGAATATATGAAATAATTTGTTGCCCAGTGGACAAGTACTGCAGAGATTAATCCATATCGATAATAAACCCAGCCAATTATTATTCCACTTATTGCTGCTTGTGCAAACTTTCCCTCACTCCATGGTTCACCGGAAATAATGTGTGCTAATCCAAAAAATAATCCAACTGCTATAATTATACCAATTACACGTCTATTCTGCATTATGTGTAGGTTGTTGTATGGATGCCAAAGTGTAGTGAAAAAAAACTTGATTGATGACTTGTGTGCAAATATTAAAAAAAGTGGAATTCCAATAAGCATGACCCTAAATCCAATCTCTTCAGTAATTGGTGAAATAGTTATGGCTAAAAACAAGGTTAAATCATTTACGTAGTCTGGAGGGAGTGTTGAAATTCCAAAACTTTCCTGGATAAAATTTATGATTCCAGATATTACAACAATGATTGAGAACCATTTTATTATATTAACAAGATAGTTTGTATCTGTGTTGGTTTTTCCTTTCGTTAAAAGATGATTTATAGATTTAAAAAAATTATTTTTGGGTCCAAGAACTGTAATAACAAAGAGTATAACAAATATGCTCCAAAATATGATGAACATGTCACCTATTTCAAATTCAAGTGGTATTCCTAAATTAAGACCTGCAATAAAAATATCAAATTGATCTAATGGAAAATTATAATCTATATCATCACCAATATTAGAATTAAAAACAGTATAAGTTCCAAGTGGAAATGACAATATCATCATTCCAAAAATTACTGAAACAAGAGCTGATAATGGAATTCCACAACCATATAAAATATTATTTAAATTTGGCACGATGATTCTAATGAAGTTCTATTACATCCTCAGGAAAACCAAGATCTACTAGAGTTTCTTTTATGGTATCACGGTGATCACCTTGTAGGAAAATATATCCTTCTTTAGCTGTACCGCCACATGCATACTTGCTTTTCAATTCTTTTGCAATACTTTCTAGATTATTGATTTTTGGATCAAGTCCATCAATCATTGTACCCTTTTTTTTAAAACGTCTAGTTTCTAATCTAACAATTATGTGATTACTATCTTTGTTTAAATCAACACAAGCACATAAATCGTCAGGAAGTCCACAAGTATTACAAATAACCGCCATTAGTTCGAAATCTTTTATGGGCACACACTATTAAGCCTTAGTGAAATAGTAAAATATAATTTTTTAACTCCTATGAGATGTACAGACATGTCTGATGAACTTACTAAAAAAGCCGCAGAAATGCTTTTGAATGGAGCCACACTACTTAGTGAACCATGCCCATATTGTAAAGGAGTACGCGTTATGAAAGATGGTAATGCATTATGTGTGAATTGTGGAAAAAAGCCAGAAAACGATCATGAGATGATTACATCTGATAAACAACCCCAAAAAGATTCTAATGCATTAACAAAATTGGAGGAAAAACTTGAGAAATTGACAGACGAGTTAACACTAGAAACCAATCATGAAAAGCAAGAATCAATACTAAGATCTATTACTTCATTAGTAGAAATAATCAAAAAGATGAAAAACTAGCCAAAAGTTTTTATGGTAAATTCCTAGTGTTTGATTCATTGGCTGAGAAAAAAAGTAATCCATTACCTGCATCTAGTGCTGGTCTTTTAAGATTCTTTGAAGATGAGACGAAAGGAGTTAAAGTGTCACCTAAGATAGTCGTTATAGTTCCAATTAGTTTAATTATAGTTTCTTGGGCAATTGACAAATTATTCATACCCTGATTCACATGTCCGAGCAAGATGATGTTAGTAAAATTCAAAAGCGTTATTCGCTAACACTACTTAATCCTTCATCACATTACATCTCCCTAGTAATATCAATAGCTTTAGCAGGAATTATGACTGCATTCACAACTGCAACATATCTACAAACAAATGATATCATTCTTCCTATACTTGGTGTAATTGCTGCATTAGTAGGCACGCAGTTTCTAGATATCTTATTTTCAAGACATAAAGAATATTCAAAGTCATTACATGTTTCGCTTTTTGGCAATGCACTATTTTTTGTGAGTGTACTTATTGGATTCGGTGCTATGATATTATTTGGAAAGGAAAATTTAGATTTATTTTATGTTACAATTGGTATGTTTGTCTTTGCTAGTTTTAGAATTGGAATATTTACTACAATTCTTGGTGCAAGTTTAAAGAAAGCATGGGCTGTAGCATTCATACAGCCAGTAGCAATGTATCTTGTTTTAATCCCCTATGATATGTGGTTTGATTCACTAACTAATCCAATGGCATTGTTATTTGGTGCAGCATTTTTAGGATTAGCAACAGGATGGAGTTATTTCACAGATAGAGCAGGAAGACCTCAGGTTGATAGCACACATGAATTAATTCAAGCATATGTAACGTCTGCATCAAAAAATGATCCTACAGAGATGGAACAGATAATTGAACGTAAGGCAAAACCTTCTACTGTCATAACATCACAAATCAAATTTCAATCATCTGATAAACAGGTAAATTTTAGCATGGTACTGCCTGATGTTCATCCTGGTCCATTTCATCCTGTTGGTGGAAGTAATATCCCATATCTAATTTTCAAGAATATGGATTCAACTGCAATGGTCATGCATAGTATCTCAAATCACGATCTTAATCTACCAAGTCAGCAAGAAGTCAAAAATTATCTAGAAAGTATAACCGACAGTCAAGTATTACGAAATGGCATTGGCTGTACAGAGCCTGTAACTGTTCAGATTAACAAAGCAAGAGCTGCCGGACTTTTATTTGATAAAACAGCACTTCTCTTTTTATCGCTTTCACCTCATGGAATGGAAGATTTAACAATGTATGTAAGAACAGAGATAGAGCAATTCGCTAAGAATAGAAATTTTGAGCAGGTATTGATTGTTGATACTCATAATGCAATGGGTGATGAAATATCAAAAGAAGACTCGGAAGATTTGTTGATTGCTGCAAAATCTACACTAGACACATTAAAAACAAAACAAAGTTTTCCTTTCAAATTTGGGTATGCAAATTCAGATGAGATGAATATTAGTAAAGCAGACATTGCAATGGGTGGAATTGCAGTTTTATGTCTTGAGTTAAATGGTAAAAAGTACTTTGTTGGTTGGGCGGATGCTAATAATATGGAAAACGGTGTGAGAGAACAGATTGTAAAGCATTTTTCAAACATAGACTATGAATTAATTGAGATTTGTACATCTGACACACACTTTACTGCAGATGGTGCAAGAAACAGAAATGGATACTTTCAGCTAGGAATAATTTCAAAACCAGATCAACTTGCAAACTGGTATCTAGAATTAGCGCAAAAAGCAGAACAACAAATCAAAGAGGGGCGATTTGAGATTTTAGAAAACCAGAGTGATGTCAAAGTAATGGGCTCTGATATCTACTCCGATTATCTAAAGTCTATGAATAAATCAATGAAGATAACAAAAGTTTTCTTACTTGCAGATGCAGGTCTATTTGCAATGTCTATTTTCCTATAGATTTCATTTTATCTAGATTCCCATAGAATTCATCTAAAAATGAGGATAGTTGTATTATTGGTACAATTGGTACTTGGTTTACAAAACTAACTTTTTCTTGATGTAATGTCACAATGACTGGTACTGCTGACATTGACTCTGTCTTTTTTACATAACTTTTGACGCGTTCAGTTTGCTTATCTACTATATCATTTAAAGCAGATTTACTCATTCTCTTCCAGTGTTTACAATCAATTAGTATTGCAATTCCAAGTTTTATTCCAACAACATCAATCTCCATTCGTGGTTTTGTCAATATCAAATTTTTCTGTACCTGAAAGCCATTTTCCTCTAGAATGCGACTTACCAATTCTTCAAAATCTTGCCAACTCAGAAATTCTGAGACCTCTTCGATAGATGCTCCATTAGTTATTGCAAAAATTGATGCATGAATCTTATCACTATTTTGAAATTTTACAATATTTTCATCAAATTTTCCTATTCCATTCTGAACAAAAATGCGGAGTAATTCTTTGGCTGAAAAGTCATCCAATTCTGAAGCTGCAGAAAAATCAAGTTCTGATATGCCGCCGGAAATTATTGCTCTTATGCCTTTAATGATCAACTTGTGATGCAATATTACAATGGTATTTGAAATTAGTATTAAAAGCCTAAAATTTACCGACTGTTAACCAGTTATGAAACAATTGAACAAAATCAAAATTTTTCTATCATGCTTTCTTTTATTTTCCGTCTTCCCATCTGCATTTGCTGAAAAGGGAACTTTCGTAGACGAAATACGCTTTGTTCAATATCTTGATGAAAATACAGCACTTGAGGAGGTAAGGAATGGAAATCTTGATTTGTATTTTTATAGAGTCTCATCAGATCGGCTGAAAGATTCAGATTCCCGTAAAAATCTTCAAGTTTTTGAATCAACTGGTGGATACTTCAGTATACTTCTGAATCCAACAGATTCTGGTGAATTCAATCCATTCTCTATAAGAGAGATAAGATATGCAATGAATTATCTTGTTGATAGGAATTTGATAGTGAATGAATTGCTTGGTGGATATGGTGCACCAATGATTTCAAACTATGGAATATTTTCTGCCGATTATTTAGGAATAATAGACGTACTAGAATCATTTCAATTTCGCTATAATCCAAATCTTGCTAATCAGATAATCACTGAAAAGTTGGAAAATATTGGTGCGCAAAAAATCAATGACATATGGCATTATGAAGACGAACCAATAGTGATTACATTTTTTATTAGAAGTGATGACCCCGCTAGAAAGGCTATTGGTGAGATCTTATCATCAAAACTAGAATCTATTGGGTTTATTGTGGAAAAGGAATTTGGTGATCTGAATAAAGCATTTGTGTTGGTGTATGGCTCAGATCCTGCAGAGCAAAAGTGGCATCTTTACACAGAGGGATGGGGTAGTTCAGGATTTACTAGGTATGATTCTGTTGCAGTGGCTCAGATGTATTCTCCTTGGTTTTCAAACATGCCTGGAAACAACAACCCATCTTATTGGAACTACCAGAATGACTATCTTGATGAGATAACACAGAGGATATACGCTGGAGAGTCAGAGACCGCCGAAGAAAGAATCATGTTAATCAAAGAGGCAACACGAGAAGGTGTAAATGAATCAGTAAGAATATTTCTTGCTAGTAAAGTTGATCAGTATGTTAGTAATGAGAATGTTAGTGGTGTAATTAACGCATTAGGTGCTGGTGTTCCAAGTAGATTCACATCAATAAATGTGCAACACCCAGATGAAAGTATTAGAATTGGTGTAAAACAAATTTACCAAGGTGCATGGAATCCAGTTGCTGGATTAACCGATACATATAGTACACAGATATGGTTTACACTGTTTGATCCTAGCCTTACAGGACATCCTTTTAGTGGAAAGATTTTCCCAATTAGAACAGATTGGCAAATTGAAACAAATGGCTCTCAATCAGTTGTCGATGTGCCAGCAGATGCCATTATTTGGGATTCAAAGTCTAAAAATTGGAAAGATGTTGGACCAAACACTTTTGCAACAAGTAAGGCTACATTTGATCTAAAATTTGGTGAATGGCATAATGGGCAACAAATGGATATGAATGATATTATCTATTCAACATATTTTTTGCTGGAATGGGGTTCTGAAAAAGATGAAAACGATAAAACATTTGATCCAGATTATTCACCACAAGCAGCTCAAACTGCTAAGACACTGGTTGGAATAAAACCGATTGATAGTGATACCATTGAGGTGTATACTGATTATTGGCATTTTGACGAAGGAGAAATTGCATCATGGACTAGTCCATGGAGTAGTATGCCATGGGAAATTATGGCTGCAATGGAAAAATTAGTGGTTGATGGAAAAACTTCTTTCTCACGCTCCGAGTCTATTAGTAAAAATGTGAATTGGCTGTCATTAATTATCCCAAATGATGCAAGACTTGTTCAAAATCAGTTAGAGGAATTTAGGTCGTCCAAATTTATTCCTGATGCCCTAACTGAATTCAATCAGATTTCAGATTTCCATACAAGTAGATATCAGTCATCAATTGATTGGGTAGAAAAATATGGGCATGCTGTAATTAGTAATGGTCCATTCTACCTACAAGGATATTCGCCTGATTCCAGAAGCATTACCATAAAGTCATTTGACTCTATAGAATATCCGTTAACACAGGGAGTGTGGAAAGAGTTTGAACAGGCAAAATTCCCTACAATTGAATCTGTTAGTATGGAAAAGATTGTAGAAAAAGGAATTAAGTTAGATATTCCAGTTAAAGTGAAGAATTCAACAGAAATACATTATTTCGTTTCTAATGCACATGGAGAAATCATTACGTCTGGAATTAAAGAGGTTATTGATAATCATGCCATAATAACATTAGAAAATGAATCTATTGAAAATTTAACACTTGGCACTAATACATTAAAAATTTTCGCTGCATCTAGTGATGTATTAAAGCCATACGAATTTTCAACAAGCTTTCTAGTTGTTGAATCTAACTCGTCATTTCCAGAACCTACAATTTCTACCAATTCCTTGAATGCGCAAGAAAATGACTACACAATACCAGTAGTGATCATAATTCTTATCATAATTCTTATCATAATTGGTTTAATCGCGTTTGTGTTAAAGAAAAAATGAAAATAAAATCATAATTTCTTACCTATCACAAACAAAGTTCCAAACTCCCTTTTCCACTTTGATTTATTTTTTGTATCTAACACATGTTTTACTGTAGTACTAAATCCAATTTTTCTGAACATATTTTTCCATTCTTTTTCAGAGCGAAGATCCATTGGCACTTCCATATCTTTTGTCCATCTTGTGGTAAGTGTATTATCTTTGTAGAAATCTGTTCCACAATAAAATACACCTTGTTTTTTTAACAATGTATAGACTTTTTTTAGTGCATGCTCCATTGGAACAGAATAGTATAACGACTCCATTGAAAAAACTATATCAAACTTTCCAGTATACTTCCATGACTCTAAATCTGTTGTAAAATAGAATTCGTTTTCTGATATTTTTTTTTCTTTTGCTTTTTTTATCATTGTCTTGCTTTTGTCAATTCCAATCGCCTTTCTACAGTTAGGCAACTGTGAAATTTTACGTACAACCCAACCATTACCACATCCAATATCTAGAAACCTAAATGGATTGTTGAAAGTTAGTTTGTCTAAAAACTTGTTTACAGTTGTTCCATGACCCTTTTCCATTTCTTCGGCTCTTCCGGTCTTTGCCCATCTGTCGAATAATTGTGAAGTTTTGTCCATTGCTATTCTTTTTTGTATCCGTACTCAGTAATTATAGAATTTACATCATCCTCAGATTTGGCATTCTGATAATCCTTGAGTAAGTTCTCATTTAATTCTAAAAACGTGTGTCCCCAGTTGAATTTTGCGAGTAAATTATGACATAATTCTTCATTACCAAGAATAAAGGCTGCTGACGCCAGAGCCTCAACTGTAGTTAGTTTGTTTATTTTTGAATAATTTACCGGATTACCTGCTAACAGTGGTGGAAGTTTTCGTGGTATTCCAGAATATTTTTTTTCAAACATTTTTTCAGCACGATTCCATGAACAATCAACTGCAGTAATAGAACGAATTTCATTTTTTTCTTTATTCATTAATGTGTTTGTTGAAAATGGATGGAGTAGAATTGTTTTGGAACGAATTGTTGTCACTTTGTTTGCTAGTCCAAATCGAACTAATTTTGCAGCTGTGCATTTCTTAGGATCATCTTGATGAAACATCAAAATATTAATCTGCATAACTAAAGTCTAAGTTCTGTTCTATATTGCTTATTCTAAATTAACATATGAAACTTTGTAATAAAATCTAGTTGGTTGATCTTCTTTAATTACTTGAACATTCCAGTCTTTTATGTCAATTTCTGTTCCGGATGATTCAGGTAAAATAGAAAATTTCTCTAATCTAACATCTGTTCCGGTGTATCTTACTTTGTATTCTTGTTCTCCAATTGTAACGGTTTCATAAATGGCACCCGGTTTTCGTGTTGATTCATTTATCATACATGAATTATCCTGACCAATTATACATGAACCATCGGATGTAGAGACTTGAATATTTATATCTGCTTCTTGGCCTCGTGCAGCTGTAAATAGTGATCCTTGAATTACACGTGGTTTAAGTTCTGATTCACTATCCATATCATCTAATGTAATTGAGATTTCTGAATCAGAAATTCTATTAAACTTTTTAATTGATTTTTTTAATGCAGGTGATTCTTCACCGGAAGGTGTAACTGCGACAATTGATGATTCTTCAGTAACAAAGAATGATGTTTGTGAATCTGGAGTAACTGATGTGGCTGCACGTACTGTGTATTTGCCAATAGCGGCTTCACTTGAACTTAGTTCATATGTAACCGAAAAATCATGCTGAGTTAATCCTTGCTCAGGATTAACTTTCTTTTCGTTATTATCTACAAGACAATCAATTACTACACAATTATACTCTGAAATGTCAGGGGATTCGATAAAAATGGTGATCTGATCAGTGACCAATGTGTTCCTAATTTGACCTGAAATTTGAACTGTTTCTCCTAGATTATATTCAGTTTTATCAGTAGAGACAATTAATTCAGGTTCTCCTGTTCCAATTAGATTTTCATCTATTATTCTAACTGTCTGTTCTGCTTGATGACCAGTGTATGCCGTTTTTACAACGTATAAACCAGTTTCATAAATACTATTACGTAAATCAAAAGAGGCACTGAAATTACCTTCACTGTCTGGAAGTACCTTTAAAATATCATCAGTCAAATATTGTTTTTGTTCTTGGTAGCCTAACTCGGCAGCTCGTGTGACTTCTGGTCCTGTCACCGTCTGAATAATTACTTTTGAATATGGAATTGAAACTGTAACAAATTCTGGAATATATGATGTAGGTTTATCTTCTAGAATAACTTTACCTTTAACAACCAATCTATCACCAACAAGAAAATCGTTACTAGCTGAGCATTCAGTTGATGCCAATTCCTGTTTTATATTTTGCATAACTACCTCACAGGTTTCAAAAACCAGTCTCTCTGATTCTGGCTCGGCTTCTTCTTCCTCTGGTGCAACTATTTCAAATTCAGTGGTTGCTTTGATTGTACCACTTTGATATGTTGATGCTTGAATCGTATATGTGGCATAATCGAATAGAACAGAAGTCAAAACAGTAGTCAATTGAAAATTACCAAGTTGATCTGGCATTATTTTAAAAATAAATGATTGGTCACTGCTATTTAACATACAAACATCATTGTCACATAATGTACCATCATCTGAATATGATGTAGTAGGAATTTTGCCAGACGAGTCCATGAAACGGACTTCGACAAGATCATTAGCTGGGTTGGTGCTACTTGGTGTGAAATCTAATACTTGACCTGAGACTGTTATCTTTTGTTGTAGATCATATGTAATGTTATCAAGATTTATTATGATTCCTGACTGTTCTTCATCTGTTTCAGTCTGAGCCATTCCGGGTAAAATAGTACCGCCAATAAGTAAAGCTGCTACCAAGCCAAATAATAGGTGATTTTTTACTTGCATCTTATGTCATATTTTCCCAAAATTAGTAATAATACAATCAAATAAAGAAAAAGTTGATCTCTTAGTCAAAGTCGTGCGTCTTACTAACCTCAATGAATCAGATTACGCCTGATAATGTTTAAAGAACACGTAGAATTTGTCTAATTTCCAGTTTTTTTAGCATCACAGTTTGGACATTTTTTGTTAATTACTTTCTCACCACATTTTATGCACAAGCCTTCACCAACTGACTTAGAAATCATCTTTTTCTTACGGCCAACAATCACTCTTATTCCAATGTAAATGGTTATGGAAATGATAATTGCGTAAATTGGCTGTAATCCAACACCAATCAAACCGATCAAAAAAAACAAAATTCCTGCAATAAGAAGTACTTCACGTCTTTCGAAACTCAATTTATGATAAATCTAATAGAATTCGTTAAAAAGTTATGCCAAGACTCAGAGCCAATAAGATTACTTCATACTAAAGTCATCACTCTAACTCTTCTTCATTGTCTGGCAACTGACAGATAATTTTCTAGTATTAAAATTAAATGGGATCGGCGAGATTTGAACGCGCGACCTCTGCGTCCCAAACGCAGAATCATACCAAGCTAGACCACGATCCCAGAAAACAATAATTCTAGCCCAATTTAAGCTACACAAATGAATTTTAAATAAGGTGAAAAAATATTCCATATGGAAATTAATGATTACATTCAAGCGGGTAAGATTGCTGGTGAAGTAAGAGAAAATACAAAGAAAAAAGACTGGATAGGAAAAACAGTTTTTGAGATTTGTGAGCATGTTGAAAGCGAGATTAGAAAACGTGGTGCAAAATGTGCATTTCCTGTAAATACAAGTATCAATGAAGTTGCTGCACATTATACAGCAGAACCAAACGATGAACTAACCATAAAGGATGATGATTTGGTAAAAATTGATCTCGGTGCTCAGATTAACGGTCACATTGCAGATACTGCAGTGACAGTTTGCTATAATCCAGAATTTGATAATTTGGTTCAAGTTGCAGAGCAGTCATTAAACAATGCAATGTCAATGATTAAAGTCGGTGTAAAATCCAGTGATGTTGGAAGAACCATAGAAAAAACAATAAAGCAGATGGGATTTTTACCAATTGCAAATCTTAGTGGTCATTCATTAGATCAATATACAATACATGCAGGAAAATCGGTTCCAAATATTTGGTCAATTGGCTCGTTTACTTTTGATGATAATCAAGCATTTGCATGTGAACCATTTGTCACAACTGGGGAGGGACTTGGTTTTGTCCATGAGGGGAAAGTTAAGAATATTTTTGCGCTCTCATCTAGGAAAAAAACAAAAGATAAAGAAGCCGATAAAATGCTTGACTACATTTGGCAAAACTTCAATCTTCTACCATTTGCTTTGAGATGGCTAACTGGTGAATGGGAAGAGAAAGAAGCTAGAACGTTATTAGAAATTCTTGTTAAAAAGAAAGCAGTTCATGCGTATCCTATACTAGTAGAGGGTAATGGTCAAAGAGTGGCACAGGCAGAACACACGTTTATTCCAAATGAGACTGGAGTTACAATTACAACTATTCAATAGTTTCGCCAAAAATCATAGTGACTACTAGATCACCATCACATTCACTACATTTACCTATATTCTGAAAAACAACATCGTTTGGTTCAAATTTCCTTTTTGCTATATTTTTGCATGATTTACATTCTAAACAAGTGTAACATCGAGTAATTTTTCTTTCTGAATTTTTCATTGTGAAATACCTAAGGTGTTTCCAACTCCTACAATCATGACAGTTTGACCAGATTTTGAATTCTCTTCAATCATTTCATATACTTGGTTTTTAACAGACTTTGCTTGTTTTGCTATATCTTCCGACATTAATGTAATCGCTTCTTTTATGGTTTGTTTTATCACTATGGCTAATATGGGAATGCTATTTTTGGTTGCAACCTCTTCTATCTTAAATCGTTCAGTTCCTATACCACCAATTGCAGCACCAAAACCTTTTGCAATACTTGCAGAGTCTTCACCTTCTAACTTTAGCGCTGCGTCAATCATGATGATTAGATCTGGCTTCTTTTGTGGTATAATATTCTCAATTGCTTCACCTGGTCTACCGACTGTAGCATTTGGGCCTTCTGCTTTAACCAATAATAATTCTCTTCCTTCATATTCAGATTTTGACCAAACTGTTTCAAATGCTGCATTCTGTTTTGAAGTAATTAACATCATTTCTCCTACTACCATTGGACCAATTCCATCTCCCATTGGCTGACCATTTTTCATCGAATCAACTGCATGCTTTAACGCATTAGCTTCCTCCATGATGAATGGAATCATCATTTGTAGTGGTAAAATAAGTGGAAAGTTTTTTTGTTTTTTTGCAGTGAGATATAGATGTCTTGTAATTTTATGAAATAGTTGTAATGATGTAACAATTTCTAGGAGATTATGAACCTTACTCATTTCAAAATCAGAGATTTCAGTAAACAGTGATCTCACTTGTAATCTTGTAAAGTCTTCTCTCGAATGAACTAAATGATTTATCTTTGGAATTATTCCATTAGGATCTAAGTCAATAGGCATTATTGTAAAGTACTCAAGAAAACTATCAATTTTTTTTACAGGATCATCTTTTGGATTCAAAGTATTTTTAACATAGTCAATTAGTTTTTGTCTTGAATCATTTTTGAATTCTTCTAATTTGGAAATGTCTTTTTTGATTTCATTTGATGATACCATTAACTGGATTCGCTGCCCATATAAGACAAAAATGATTATTGGAAGTATCCAAATTAGCATCATCATTTCTGAAAGGAAATCGTCGCCAATTCCAAAAAATTCACCCAAATCAAAATTTGTGAAATCCAATGATCAGAAACAATAATTTTCTAAATTAAAACATTCGTATGCTTTTGATTCAATTTTTAATCGATTCAGCCATGCAAATGAATGAGTATTTTTATTAATGAACTGTTTCGACTCATCTCTATGCCTCAAACAAAACCTATTGTAAGCATTGAAAATGTTGTAGCATCAGCAACAGTTAACCAAAGAATGGATTTGAATGAAATAACAAAAAAATTCCCAGATGTTGAGTATCATCCTGAGCAATTTCCTGGATTGGTATTCAGAATCCGTAGTCCTAAAACGGCCACGTTGATTTTCAGTTCAGGAAAAATGGTTTGTACTGGTGCAAAATCAGAAGCTATGTCAAGAACAGCTGTCAAAACTGTTGTTGATAAACTACGTAAGGGTGATGTAAAAGTGAAGAAGAATGCAATTGTGACAATACAAAACATTGTCGCATCAATAAATCTAGGTGGTAGAATTCATTTAGAGCAAGCAGCACGTACACTGCCTAGAAGCATGTATGAACCTGAACAATTTCCAGGGTTAATTCATAGAATGTTAGATCCAAAAACAGTGATACTACTGTTTTCATCTGGCAAATTAGTCTGTACTGGTGCCAAAAAGGAACCTGATGTTTATCGTTCAGTTAATAATTTGCATTCATTGTTAGAAGAAAAAAAACTAATGATGTATGAATAAATGATTATTTGATTTTTGTTCCTGGTGGAACTGAACTATCCACTGATAACCAAAATGGTTTGTCGTTAAGATCTGCAGCTAATAACATAGCATTGGATTCAACACCAGCCATTTTCTTCGATTCAAGATTTGCAACTACTATAACTAATCGTCCAACTAGTTCTTCTGGATCATAAAACTCTGCTCCACCAATTATTACATCCCTATCTTCTTCTCCTAGTGATATCACACCTTTAATAATTCTGGTTTTACCAGGAATTTTTTCGGTTGACTTAATTTTTGCTACTCGCAGATCTAATTTTAAGAAATCTTCATATGATATTTCTTCCATTATTATGCTTCAGTTTTCGGTTTAAAATGAATTTCTAAATCAAGACTAATATTTTCGATTTTGACAGATTTTTCATGGTTGAAATTAAAGCAAGTATAATGATTAATTCAACTTTAGATAAAATTTGGAATCTAATCTCTGATATCAATAACGAACCAGAGTTTTGGAAAGGTACAAAATCTATTAGAAATATTTCACAGAATGGTAATACAACCAAGAGAGAGATTACAATTGCCTTCAAAGATAAGAAATGTCTACAGGATGTCACATTGTATCCTAAAGAGAAAGTTGAGGCTATTTTTACTGAAGGGATAATCAATGGTAGAAAAACAGTCTCAATACACGAAATCGATAATGGATATGAGCTGGAAGCCATTTGGGACATTAAATTATCTGGAATGATGGGAATGTTTACTGGAATGATAAAAAAACATATTCAGAGTGGAACCGAACAAGCTCTAACAGAAATAAAAAGAGAAGTTGAAAATTAATGTCGGATATCACAATTGATGTCTTTAATTATATTTCTACAGCAATACTAATTGGGGTTTTTCTAGCTTGGATTTCTCTTATCTCCTCAATGTACAAATCTTTTACGAAAACACCATATCTTGACAAATTTGAAAGTATATCAAAAGATACACCAAAAGTTTCGATAATTTTACCAGCAAGAAATGAAGAAAAATTTGTTGGAAGATGTTTGGAATCGTTTGTAAAACAAGACTATGCTAATTATGAAGTAGTAGCAGTTGATGATTCTTCAGATGATGATACCTGGAAAATCATTGAAAAATATGCAAAAAATAATGAAAATGTTATTCCAGTAAAGGCAAATGTGAAACCTGATGGATGGATGGGAAAAAATTGGGCATGTATGGAGGGATTTAAGAAAGCAACTGGTGATTTACTATTATTCACAGATGCTGATACTACATATTCAAAAAGTGTTTTATCGTTAGCTGTTGCACACTTACTATCAGAGAAACTAGATGTTTTAACAGTAATTCCTAGACTAATTTGTATTGATAATATAACAAAAATTACACTTCCAATGCTGTCAACATTTTTGCATTCACGCTATTCTGCACTAAACGTCAATAATCCAAAAAAGGGAATAGGATATTTTTTTGGTAGTTTTTTTATTATACGAAAAGACATCTATCAGAAAATTGGAACACATGAAAAAGTCAAGCAGGAAATTGTTGAAGACGGTGCCTTGGGCAAAATTACAAAGGAATCAGGATTCGCGCTAAAAATGGTAAGAGGTGAGCACTTGCTTGATGCATTATATTCTCGAAGTCCTAAAGAGATGTGGAATGGACTACAAAGATTGATGGTTCCATTATATCATCAAAATAAATCATATGCAGTAGGTGTGTTTTTTGCGGTTTTGTTCATATTATTTATGCCAGTTCCATTCCTGATATACTCTGCAATATTTATCGAAAGTGGCATATCATTCATTCCACTTTTCATATCTGCAGTTTTATCTACAGTGACCATTTTCATTGCAGCCTTTATGGAGACTAAAATGGGCTTGAATCTAAATTCTGTATTTGGATTGTTTGCGCCAGTTGGTGGCTTGATTGTGGCTTGTGGTTTTCTTTCTGGAATTCTACAGGCAAACAAATCTTCCGCAGTCTCGTGGAGAGGACGTAAATATAGCGTTAAAGAATTTTCCCAGAACTATATCAAACTCTAATCATAATAATCCGTAAAGGTTATACTAACTTTAGACATTTTTTTCCTATGGCTAACAATGGAGCAATTATTGGTGGAGTGATAGCAACTATTGGTATTATTTTTGCCGTTTTTGTTCTAGTAAATCCAGTATCAGAAATTCCAAATAATGATTTGATTGTAAGTAATGGTAATCACTTAGAAACGGTTGGTGAAATAACATCAACTCAAACTAATTTACAATTTTCTTTAATAGAAATTTTTGAGAAAACTGAGGAAAGTGTGGTTCAAGTAAATGTAAGAACTGCTGATGGTATCAGTAATCCAGGAAATATGGGTTCCGGCTTTGTATACAGTGAAGATGGTTACATAATTACTAACAATCATGTTGTGGATAATGCAGGGGTTGTGACCATTACGTTTCTAGATGGTGAATCATACACTGCTAAAATTATTGGAACTGATCCAGATTTGGATCTGGCAGTTTTGAAAGTTGAGATGGGTTCAACATATCTACAGCCAATTCCAATTGGTGATTCATCACAACTAAAAGTTGGGGAGCAGATAACAGCAATAGGTAATCCATTTGGTCTCTCAGGTTCTATGACATCAGGAATCATTAGCCAAATGGGAAGACTACTGCCACAGGATTCAGGCTATTCTATACCCGACGTGATTCAAACTGATGCTGCAATTAATCCTGGAAATTCAGGCGGTCCACTTCTTAATATGAAAGGTGAAGTTGTTGGAATAAATACTGCCATACAGTCAGCCACAGGGGAATTTACTGGAGTAGGTTTTGCAGTTCCCTCAAATACTGTAAAGAAAGTAGTTCCAGTTTTAATTAAAGATGGAATATTCCATCATCCATGGATGGGTATATCTGGTTCTGATGTTGATCCAGAATTAGCTAAAGTTAGGGGTCTTAACAGTTCTAAAGGATTTCTTATTGCCACGGTGATTGAAGGAAGTCCTGCTGATGATGCTGGCTTGTTAGGAATCACAGATACTAAGGAAATCGATGGTAGAGAATATCCACTTGACGGAGACATAATAGTAAAAATAGATGATAAGGTGGTTAGAAAGATCTCAGATATTTTAATTCACTTGCAAAGAGAGAAATCTGTTGGTGATGAGATGATAATGACAATTAATAGAGATGGATCTATTATTGAAGCAACATTAGTGCTTGGCGAGAGGCCTCAAAACGAGTAAATTCTACAAAATTAAATAGTCGTGGTAGATTTTTTTTATATTGAGTAAATTAGAGTATGAGCCAGAATCACTTCATAGAGTTTTAGATGGTCATGATCTTGAAAAACAAGATGCCATAGATATTGCTACAAATTTCAAAAGCACTGCACCGTTTGTTTTTAAGATATCTCAGAAACTGCGAAATTCTCGCAAAGGTAACGTAATAAGTTTTTCAAAAAAATCATTTTTCAACATAATTAATCTCTGTAGAGATACATGCTCATATTGCACATACAAATCAGAGCCAAGTGAATCAAAGATTTCTATGATGGAGCCGAAAAATGTAGTTGAGTTAGCAAAGCTTGCAAAAAAATATCATTGTACAGAGGCATTATTTGTGACAGGTGAGCGACCCGAGCAAAAATACCAACTAGCCAAAGACTGGCTTAAAAAAAATAATTTTACATCTACTTCTGAGTATCTCATCCATTGTTCTGAACTTGTACTTAATGAAGGTATTTTTCCACATACTAATGCTGGAAACCTAACACAAAATGAAATGCAGGAACTAAAGAAAACAAATGTCAGCATGGGTGTTATGCTAGAAAATGTCAGTGAAAGATTAAGACATAAAGGAATGCCTCATGAAAATGCACCAAGTAAAGAACCTCTAGCGAGGCTTGAGGTATTGAATAATGCAGGTGCACTGAAGATTCCAATGACTACTGGGATTTTAGTAGGGATTGGGGAAACATTTGAAGAGATAATCGATTCAATTTTTGCCATAAAACAAATTCATGAAAAATTTGGTAACATACAAGAAATTATCTTACAAAATTTTCATCCGAAGCCTGACACAGAGATGAATGATCATCAAACACCATCAGAATTATACTTCAAAATGGTAGTTGCGATATGTAGGATTATAATGCCAAATTCTAACATTCAGATTCCACCAAATCTTTCACCATATTCATATCAAGAATTCCTAACAGCTGGCATAAATGATTGGGGTGGAATATCACCAATCACTTCTGACTACGTTAATCCTGAATTTAACTGGCCAGAGATTAAAACTGTTGAAGAAAATTGTAATAAATTAAATTTTGAATTAAAGGCAAGATTTCCAGTATATCCAGAATTTATACCATTAGTGAATAATAATCTAAAACAAAAACTATCTTTAATTGCAGATACTGATAATTATGTTAAGGAGGACTATTGGAGATGACTTTACAAAATGAAAAAATAGATAGTCTCTTAAAATTTGCTGATCCAGTGATTGCAAGTATTTTAGATAAAGCAATCTCAGAAAAAGAAATCTCAACAAAAGAAGCATTACTACTTTTTGATGCAAAAGGAATTGATTTCCATTTGGTTGGAATGGTAGCTGATATTCTAAGAAAAAGACGTGTTGGAGATACAGTGACTTATGTCGTGAACAGAAATATCAATTTCACAAATGTCTGCATAAAGCAATGTGGGTTTTGTGCATTTAGCAGAGATTTTAGAGAGGAAGAGGGTTATTTTCTACCAATTGAAGAGATTCTAAGAAGGGCAAAAGAAGCGCATCATTATGGTGCATCAGAAGTTTGTATTCAGGCTGGACTTCCACCAGACATGGATGAGCATCTTTATGAAAATATTTGTAGAGGAATAAAAAATGAAATTCCAGATATACACATACATGGATTTTCACCTGAAGAAATTCTATACGGAGCAACCAGACAAGAAATTTCTCCAAAAGAATATCTAGTTAAACTAAAAGAAGCTGGAGTTGACACTATTCCTGGTACTGCTGCTGAGATTTTAAACCAGGATTTGAGAGATAAGATTTCACCTGGTAGAATTTCAGTGAATGACTGGATAGATATAATCAAAACTGCTCATAAACAAGGAATAAAATCTACATCGACTATGATGTTTGGTCACTTGGAAACATATCAAGACAGAGTAAATCATATTGCGACTATTAGGGAAATTCAAAAAGAGACTGGTGGATTCACCGAGTTTGTGCCATTAAACTTCATTTCATCAGAGGCACCAATGTATAAGCATCAATTACATGAAGGCATAAGAAGCGGTGCGAGTGGAAACGATGCACTTCTAGTACATGCTATTGCCCGAATTATGCTAAACAACGTAATTGATAATATTCAAATGTCATGGGTCAAGGAGGGCCAAAAGTTCTCACAGTTATTATTAAAATGGGGTGCAAATGATTTTGGTGGAACGTTAATCAATGAAAGTATCTCAACCGCTGCAGGCTCTCAACATGGGCAATTATTAAGACCAAAAGAAATTAGACATTTAATTCGCGATATGGGTCGTATGCCAGCTGAAAGAAACACTACATATCAAATTTTGAAAACGTTTGAAAAAGAACCAGAGAATACTAACACACTTGATCAGGTATCAGATACTGCAAAATTTGGCTCATATTTTGAATTGATCAAGATCAATAAATTCAAATACAAAAATCCAAGGTAAATATCTACAATACCAGGCTTCCTAAGTATATGGCAAATGCAGCTGCA
>CESL01014425.1_pt1 | contig 23345 bp, 21 predicted proteins | sample 531221 | NCBI WGS metagenome assembly CESL01 (sample SAMEA2622197, study PRJEB7988) | marine metagenome | biome: marine biome (ENVO:00000447); feature: mesopelagic zone (ENVO:00000213) & marine oxygen minimum zone (ENVO:01000065); material: "saline water (ENVO:00002010), including plankton...
CCCGCCACGGAAGCTGCCTCTACTGTTCGTACGGGAAGCAAGGGGTTCTGGGACACGATCAGCGGCTACTATCGGGCGGGGTCCAAGAATGCTGACCTCAAGCGCGAAATGGAAATCGCGCGGATCCGCCTTGCCGAAGCGGAGGCGGTGATGCGCGAGAACCTTCACCTCAAGGGTTTGCTGAAGCTTCAGGACGCCGAGCGTGAGCCCGTTGCGGTGGCCCGCCTGGTGAGCTCTTCGGCCTCGAGCACGAGACGCTTCGCTTATCTGGGCGCTGGCTCGTCCGAGGGTGTCGAGATCGGCATGCCAGTACGGTCGCCGCGCGGCATTGTTGGCCGGATTCTCGAGGTCGGCAGCGACAGTTCGCGCGTTCTTCTCCTTACGGACACCGAGAGCATCCTCCCGGTCCGCCGCGCCAATGACGAGGTTGTCGCCTTCGCCGAGGGGCGCGGAGATGGGCTGATACGGATCAGGCTTATCAATTTGGGTATCAACCCGCTCAAACCCGGCGATGTTTTCGTGACCAGCGGCGCTGGCGGATACTACCCTCCCGGAATCGCAGTCGCCATCCTGACGGAAACGACCGATGACGGCGGGGTGGCGCGCATTATCAGCGATCCCGCGGCCACCGACTATGTAAGTGTAGAACCGATCTACGAACCCGAAGCAGTGCTCGGCGCGGAGACGCCGATCGAGCGCGAACTGACCGACTGATGGAACGCAACGACCCGCGTTCTCGCAGCGATGCTTATGGCAGCCGGATCAACCGTTCGCATTCCAGCTTGCTGGCAAATGTTGTTCCCTGGGTCAGCATCATGGTCGCTTCGATCCTGCCCATCTTTCCGATCGCTTCGGCTCTCCCGATCATTCCACCCCTTGGATTGCTGATGCTTCTCGCCTGGCGACTGGTTCGCCCAGGCCTGATGCCGATCTGGGCAGGGATGCCACTTGGTCTGCTCGACGATCTATATAACGGCCAGCCCTTCGGATTTGCGATTTTCACATGGTCTCTGATCATGATCGTAATCGAACTTATTGAAACCCGGCTGCCGTGGCGCACATTCTGGCAGGACTGGTTCACCGCCTGTATATTGATCTTCGGTTATCTCTTGGCAGGCTGGCTGCTTTCAGGTGGCCAACCCACGTTCCATTCTCTTATCGCCCTGATACCGCAGCTAGTGCTTACCATTCTTCTCTTCCCGATCGCCGCACGTCTCGTCGCCATGCTTGACCGCTTCCGCCTTACCAGGTGGAAGGCACTGTGATGCGTCTACGCAAGCGTGCAAAGCCGAAAGAGGTCGTAACGCAATCGACGCTGGACAATGCGTTCGACAGGCGGACCTTCGTCATCGGCACCGCCATGGGCGGTCTTGGCGTGCTGCTGGCAGCGCGGATGGGATACATCGCGATTGCCGAGAACGAAAAATACGAGCTGGAATCAGAAAGCAATAGGGTCAACCTATCGCTCATCCCGCCCCGGCGCGGCTGGATTCTGGATCGTAATGGCGCCCCCCTTGCCTCCAATAGAGCGGATTTTCGCGTCGATATCATTCCCGATCGCACTCCCGACACGGAAGCGACGATCGCTGCTCTTACGAAGATCCTGAACCTCGATGAAAATCAGGCCGCGGATATTCGCAAGCAGGTATCCGATGGTCCTGGATATCAGCCTGTCGAGATTGCTTCCGGCATAACCTACGACGAATTTGCCGCGGTCAGCGTGAGGCTGCCCGATCTGCCCGGTGTCGTTCCTCAGCGCGGTTTCTCGCGCTTCTATCCGACAGGGCCCAGCGTAGGCCATCTTATTGGCTACGTCGGGACGGCGAATGCCGAAGAATACGCCGAACAGGATCGGAATCCTCTGCTCGTCACACCGGGCTACAAGATCGGCAAGGACGGACTGGAAAAGCAGTACGAACAGGAACTTCGCGGTGTACCCGGCGCCCGGCGGGTCGAGGTGACGGCATCTGGCCGGATCGTACGGGAACTGGAAACTCGCGAGGATATCCAGGGCGATCCGATCCGGCTTACCATCGATGGGCCCCTGCAGGATTATGCCGCACGGCGCATCGGCCTGGAAAGCGGCTCTGTCGTCGTGATGGACTGCGAAACCGGCGACCTCCTGTGTATGGCATCGATGCCCAGCTTCGATCCGAACAGTTTTTCGCAAGGGATCGGGCGCGTCGAATATTCCATGCTGCGCGACGATGAACGCGTGCCGCTGCGAAACAAGGTTCTGAAGGGTCTGTATCCGCCTGGATCGACGGTCAAACCCATGGTCTCCATGGCGTTCATGCGTGAAGGTCTGGACCCGGACGAAACCGTGTTCTGCGGCGGTGGCTTACGGGTGGGCAATCGCGTATTCCGCTGCTGGAAACGCGGCGGCCACGGCACGGTCAACATGGCCAAGGGCATCTACCAGTCCTGCGACGTCTATTACTATCACTTCGCTCAGCGTATCGGCATGGATCCCATTGCTGCCATGGCGCAACGCTGCGGAATGGGGCAGGAATTCCCCCTTCCCGTCGCCAGCCAATTCTATGGCACCGTGCCGTATCCCGCCTGGAAGGAAGAGAAATACGGGCGCCCCTGGCAGGCATTCGACACCGTCAATGCGACCATCGGGCAAGGCTACATGCTGGCCAATCCGCTTCAACTGGCAGTGATGTCGGCGCGCCTCGCGACGGGGCGGCACGTTCAGCCCCGGTTGGTAACCTCCACACCGGTCAAAGGTTTCGACGAAGTCGATTTTGCCCCCGAGCACGTGGCTTATGTTCGCCAGGCGATGAGCGATGTCGTCAACGGCCCCGGAACCGCCGGTCGTGCCCGTCTGCCCTTCGACGACATCAAGATGGCGGGCAAGACAGGAACGGCCCAGGTCGTGGGCCTGAATTTGTCGGACGGTAAATCGGGGCCATGGAAATACCGCGACCACGGACTTTTCATCTTCTTCGCGCCCTTTGACAAACCGAAATATGCGGGGGCCGTCGTGATCGAGCATGGCGGTGGCTCCGGTTCCGCTTATCCGATCGCGCGCGATGTGATGACCTTTTTGTTCGATCCCGAAAAGGGCATGGAAATGCTTCGCGGATTCGAGGAGCAATGGGGCGGCACCGCGCAGCAACGGCTCGATGCGAAATACCGTGCCTATGCGGCAGCAGCCGGAGAGGACGTCAAACCCGTTCCGGCCCGCGACGAAGAGATATTCGATCAGGTCGAGGCCGAAGCCCGTCTCGCCGTGCGCCGGCAGGAAAGCCTCGCCGACGAAAAGGTTGATCCGCGTCTCGACACCTCCCTTTCGTCCGGACAGGCCAGCGAATGAGCGGGATCGTTCCGGCGCCCATCGCGCGCCAGCCATGGCGAATGCTTTTCCCGCTTTTCGTCCTGATCGGGTTCGGCGCGCTGGTGCTTTTCTCCGCCGCAGCCGGAAGCTGGCAGCCCTATGCCGCCTCGCACATCCTGCGATTTGGTATTTTCCTCGTGATGGCCTTCATTCTGGCCCGCTTTACTCGCGAATGGGCCATGTTTCTGGCATTTCCCATATACGGCATCATTCTTCTGATGCTGGTTGCGGTGGAAGCGATCGGCTTCGTCGGCGGAGGTAGCCAACGCTGGCTGGACCTCGGGTTCATGCAGTTGCAGCCATCGGAATTGATGAAGCCGGCCATCGTCCTGGTGCTTGCGCGGTTCTACTCGTCGCTCCCTGTGGGTATGATCCCGACCTGGCGTGCGCTGATCCCGGCGGGCGGCTTGATCCTTACCCCCGTCGCGCTCGTTCTGTTGCAACCCGATCTGGGGACGTCGCTCGCCATCGTCTTCGGCGGAGCCCTCGTCATGTTCTCCGCAGGCCTCCCCATTCGCTGGTTCATGGGCGCTGGATTGGCTGCGGCAGTTCTTGCACCGATAGCCTTTTTTGTCGGTTTGCAACCTTACCAGCAGAAGCGCGTCTTCACGTTCCTCGATCCCGAAAGCGATCCGCTGGGTGACGGCTATCACATCACCCAGTCCAAGATCGCCATCGGGTCTGGTGGGTTCTCCGGAAAAGGCTTCAACGAAGGGTCACAGAGCCACCTGCACTACCTGCCGGAACCGCATACCGACTTCATTTTCGCTACCATGGCCGAAGAATGGGGTTTCCTTGGCGGACTTGTGGTCATCGGGGCCTTCGCGCTGATTTTCAGCTGGGGTCTGTCCGTCGCGCGCGCGAGTAACGACCGTTTCGGTAAGCTGATCGCCCTGGGAATGACGGCAACCGTCTTCTTCTATGTCGCGATCAATCTCATGATGGTCATGGGCCTTGCTCCTGTTGTGGGTATCCCCCTGCCCTTCATGAGCCATGGCGGTAGTTCGATGCTGACCAACATGATCTGTCTTGGATCGATCATGATGGTCGACCGGTGGAACCGGAAAGCACCCCGCGCCGGAATCATGCGATAGCCGCACGCCTGCCTGGGCGCGCATGGCTAGATTTCGGTGTTGACAGGCTTGCCAAATGAAGGGTTCGCCTGATCGAATAGCAGGTTTTTCGCATGCTGCAGCGGAGATTGCCTTTAGGGGCTTTTCTTCCCGCAAAACCCCGCTATACGGGCGCCTCCCGAGTCGGGAACGCCTCACTCCACGAGGCAGCGGTACGCCGCAGTGTGGACGCATAGCTCAGTTGGTAGAGCAGCTGACTCTTAATCAGCGGGTCCTAGGTTCGAGCCCTAGTGCGTCCACCACCCCCTTTCATTGCCTGTATCGTTGCGCCCTCAGATTGCCGCATCACATGGGATGTGATCGAGATATTGGACATCACATCGAAATGTGATACCAGTCATGGCATGAACACGATCGAAAAAGTTCGTACGCTGGTGTCGCAGGGCCTGATGACCCGCGCTGGTCTCGCCCGAGCCGCCGGCCTTCACGCCAACACGCTACGCGATTGCGGCGACGATAGCTGGAACCCAACCACAGAAACGCTTGCCAAGCTCGAAGCCTTTCTGGAAGCCAATGACGAGACGCCGGTGATCGTCGGCGCCGAGGAAATCATCAACGAAGCCCGCAACGGCCGGATGTACATCCTCGTGGACGACGAGGATCGCGAGAACGAAGGCGATCTCATCATTCCGGCCCAGATGGCCACGCCCAGCGCCATCAATTTCATGGCGACCCACGGACGCGGGCTGATCTGTTTGTCGTTGGACCGCAAACGGGTGGAAGCGCTTGGCCTGCAGCCAATGAGCCGCGATAATCGTGAAAGCATGCAGACCGCTTTCACGACCTCGATCGAGGCTAAGGAAGGCGTCACCACCGGGATCAGCGCTGCCGACCGGGCACGCACGGTTACCGTTGCGATCGATTCCAGCAAGGGCCCGGACGATATCGTCACCCCGGGCCACGTATTTCCGCTCGCTGCCCGCGATGGCGGCGTGCTTGTCCGCGCAGGACACACCGAAGCCGCAGTGGACATCTCCCGCCTCGCCGGCCTCAATCCCTCGGGCGTGATCTGCGAGATCATGAACGAAGACGGGACCATGGCCCGCCTCGACGATTTGATCAGCTTCGCGCGCAAGCATGATATGAAGATCGGTACCATCCGCGATCTCATCGAATATCGGATGCGGTACGATCATCTCGTCGAGCGTATATCCGAGAGCCAGTTTCAATCCGACTATGGCGGCGACTGGAAACTGATGACCTATCGCAACACCATCGACGGAAGCGAGAGTTACGTGCTGCAGAAAGGCCAGGTCGTCGAAGGTGAGCCAACTTTGGCCCGCGTGCATCCCATTTCGATTTTCGATGATCTGCTGGGCAAGCCCGGGCCGCGCAAACGCACTCTTCAGCGCGCGATGCAGGTTGTCGGCGACCATGGTTCTGGCGTCATCGTCCTGCTGACAGGCCGGCGCGCCGATTGGAGCGATCAGGGGCGAGACGAACAGCGCAATGTCGGCATCGGATCACAAATACTTGCGGATCTGGGTATCGAACAAATGATTCTGCTCAGCAACTCGCAACCGAACGTCGTGGCGATCGAGGGCTACGGCCTCGATATCGTCGATCACATGCCAATCCCGGAGTAACATTTATGGCCCGTTTCCTGATCGTCGAAGCCCGTTTCTACGACCACCTCAACGACATGCTCATTTCCGGCGCTCGGTCGGCTCTCGAAGCCGCTGGACACGCGTGTGAAGTGCTGACTGTTCCCGGCGCGCTCGAAGTTCCGGGCGCAATCGCACTAGCTTCGGAGAGCGGCCGCTACGATGGCTATGTCGGGATTGGCGTGGTTATTCGCGGCGAAACCTATCATTTTGAAATCGTCGCAGGCGAAAGCGCGCGAGGGATCATGGCTTTGACGATGGACGGTATGGCCATCGGCAACGGGATCCTCACGGTCGAGAATGAGGAACAGGCGCTGGTCCGCGCCGATCCGCAACAAAAGGACAAGGGCGGCGAAGCTGCCAAGGCGGCCTTGGCGCTTTACGATCTGCAAGGAAGGTTCGCGGCCTAAGCGGCGCCGTCGAGAAATTGATCGAGGCCCAGAGGGGAAAAAGGGCCAATGATCAGCTGCTCGAACACCCCGATGCCCTCCGCCCCGTTGCTGGCAACGACGTGGACGGGCAATTGGACATGCAGGTTCTCAGGCGCAAGAGTATCGATAGCAGCGAGATCGATATCCTCCCGCTCGACCTTCAGTTTGCCGTGATAGAGGCCGTGTCCCCATTCTGGATGGGTATAGCCAAGGCCGCGCATCTGAAAGCGCCCTAGCGGTTCGAACGTGACCTGTTCAGGCGCTCCGCGTAGCGCCAGGGATAGCGTCCCTCCGGATGGCCAGCGCGTTCCGGAGCGAAGGCGCGTTCGCATGCCGCCGTGCCCCTCTTCTATTTCGGTTTCCGAAGCGCCCTCTCCTGCCCACGCAGCGCGGGTGTTCCACGCATTGCCGTGCTGATCATTATTCACGTGAAAGAACAGGCTGCCATTAGGAAAGTTGATCGGCGTCCATTGCCAAAAAAACGCCGGGCCCGGTGATCCGGGAATCGGCTGCGCATCGCGGGCACCGATGGGCCTCACGCCCCAGCTGCGATCGCGGGTGCCCATCGTGCCTGCGGCAAGGTCGCGCTTTGTCCCGTCCACCTCGATCCATCCGGTGTAGCGACCGTTCTGGGTGAGACGCGTGTAATCCATGAAGGCGCGCGGACCGACACGGTGAGTGAACCGTGGCTCCTCGATAGGGAAAGCGCGGCCAGTAAAGGTAATGTCCGCGGAAATCCCATCGAAGGGCTCGAGCCGGATGCGGAGCATGTGCAACGGCTCTATGATTTCGATGGAGATCGGACCGACCGCCATGACCATACGTTCCATGTTTAACTCAGCGCTTGCGTGGACGCAGTGTTGAATTCCTTCGTGCACCACGTTGAAATGCGCATCGATCACATCGAGATGCGGATATACACCGAGCGCGATCGCAAAAAAGCCGCTGCCATCCGGCGCGTAGCCGTTGAAAAAGTACCGATCGTAAAAATTCCGATCCGTCCCGGCATAAGCGACGGGTTCGGGCGTCTGGTGGATGGGGTAATCGTCACCGCGGCTTAGAACCATTACAACGCCTCCTTCAACGCAGCGATACTTTCGCGGGCAAGTGCCAACGAACACGCGCCGCGCGCCATAGACAGAAAATTCGCGTCGCCGCGCGCGGTCCGTTCGACGAATGCTGCACTGAACACGGCTGTTGACACGCCGTGAAGGATGCCGAGCCGGTAATCCATTTCGATGTCGTCGTGGCTGAACACGATTCCCCGCTGGTGCATTTCTGCGCGCCAGAGATCCAGCAAGTCCCTCTCGTGTTCCTGCCAAACAGCCTGCCCCAGTCCACACCCCATGAGGTAACCCACGTCCGTCATCGGTCTGCCGGCAGTCACGGTCTGCCAGTCGAGGATAGCGATACGTTCTCGTCCACCCTTGATGTCGAAGAGCATGTTATCAAGACGGAAGTCGCCGTGAACCAGACATTGCGTAGGTGCGTCCCGTTCGAACCATTCCGTACTCGCATCTGCCAGATCGTCGCAGATCCTCATGTATTCGGGTTCTAGGGCTTCGGCGTAACGATCGCGGAATACTGCCTGCGCCTGGGGATACATCACCCTCAACTTCGCACGAAGATCAGGTGGCGGCGCGACCCAGGATGCCTCGAGCAAATCCCGTCGGCCCCAGCTAGGCCCGTGAATTGCGGCTGCCTGGCTCATGGCAGCGCGAGCATCAGCTATGCTGCAACTGCTGATCTGGTCGCCCTGCCTTGCCGGGCCGACATCTTCGAACAACAGGAAGAAATCGCTGCCAGTCTCATCGACTTCGGCGAAGAATATCTGGGGGACACGGACATCGAGTAGAGCTGCCGCAGATCGGTAGAATTCGACCTCCTTGCGATAAAGGCCCAGCATCGCGGCGGTATTTCTGCTGGCAGTGTCTGCAGCAGGAAACTTCCCCGCAAGGGTCCTCTCGGCCCCTTCGCTCGCGAAATGAAAGCGGACGCTGTCACCTACCTGACCCGTGCCGATGGGTTCCCAGCGGACGGCATCCACCGGCCTGCCCAGTACATTGCCAAGCCACTCGGCCGTCACCCCATCCGGATGTACCGGAAATCCTGCCACGCTCCTCTCCCACAACGAGCAATGGCGCAACGCTAGCGAGCGTTGAGCGTCCTGACAATTAATCAGAACATGCCCTTCTGCTCACGCGAATGGGAGTAGCTCTTCTGCCCTCAGATCCGGGTGGCCGCCAACAGCTAGCTGCCAATACGGCCGAAACATTCACGCCCGGCGTAAAATGCGCTGTCGCCCAGTTCTTCCTCGATGCGGATCAACTGATTGTATTTCGCAAGCCGGTCAGAGCGTGCAAGCGAGCCGGTCTTGATCTGACCGCAGTTCGTCGCAACCGCCAAATCCGCGATCGTTGCATCTTCGGTTTCACCCGACCGGTGCGACATGACCGCTGTATAACCGGCACGGTTTGCGATGCTGACTGCGTCGAGCGTTTCCGAGAGCGTGCCGATCTGGTTGACCTTCACCAGCAGAGAATTCGCAAGACCCTGATCGATTCCTTCGCGAAGGCGCTGGGGGTTCGTGACGAACAGATCGTCGCCGACCAGTTGCACGGTGTTGCCGATCCGGTCGGTCAAGGCCTTCCAGCCGTCGAAATCGTCTTCCGCCATACCGTCTTCTATCGAACGGATAGGATAGTCGCGGCAAAGCTTGTCGAGATATTCGGCCATCTCATGACCGTCAAGCGACAGGCTTTCGCCGGAAATTTCGTACTTGCCGTCCTTGAAGAATTCGGTCGACGCGCAGTCGAGCGCCAGCGCGATATCCTCACCTGGTTTGAACCCGGCCTGCTCGATAGACGCCATGATGAAATCGAGTGCATCGCGCGTGCTGGCCAGATCGGGGGCGAAACCACCTTCGTCGCCGACGGCTGTGGACAAGCCCTTTTCATGCAGCTTCTTCTTCAGAGTGTGGAACACCTCGGCGCCCCAGCGCACGGCCTCGGTCAGGCTGTCCGCACCGATCGGCATTACCATGAATTCCTGGATATCGATCGGGTTGTCAGCGTGCTCGCCGCCATTGATGATGTTCATCATCGGCACCGGAAGAACATGCGCCGATACGCCGCCGATATAGCTATAGAGCGGAAGACCGCGGGCGTTCGCTGCAGCCTTCGCTACGGCCATGCTCGTGCCGAGGATGGCGTTCGCTCCGATGCGGCCCTTGTTCGGCGTTCCATCGAGGGCAATCATGGACAGATCGATGTCGCGCTGGTCTTCGGCATCGAATGCACCGACCAGCAAATCCCTGAGTTCGGTATTCACGGCGCCGACGGCCTGGGTCACGCCCTTGCCGAGATAGCGATCCTTGTCCCCGTCACGCAGTTCGACCGCTTCGTGGGCGCCGGTGGACGCTCCGCTGGGAACGGCGGCGCGGCCGAAACTGCCGTCGTCCAGCAGCACATCGACTTCGACGGTTGGATTGCCCCTCGAATCGAGAATTTCGCGGGCATGGATGTCGATAATCGCGGTCATGGGTCAAAGCGCTCCGGGCAAAGGTGTTGTAATGGGCTATAACACCCCCAGATGGGGAGTCGGCAGCGCTCTATTCGCCGGAACATTGGCGCGCAAGTTGCGTTGCACCATCGAAGGCGAATTCGCCGGACGAATACGAATTGAGGGCAAGGACGAGTACTATGGCTGAAACCACACCAGACGGCATACCAACCAAGCGCAAAGCCTCTGCCGCAAAGAAACCAGCATCAAGCAAAACAACAACCGCCAGCAAGCCGCGCAAGACCGTGGCGAAGAAAGGCGTAGCCAAGGAGACTGCTCCCGTGACCAATACCGCCACCAACACCACCGCTTCGAGCAACCGCACCGAAGCCAAGTCGCGCTTCAACGCCGCACTGGAAGAAGCCAAGGCCGGCGCCGCAGCGCTCAAGGCCGAAGGCAAGGACCGTGCAGCAGCCTATCGCGACCAGGCCCGCCACAAGGGCGACGACTGGGTCAGCGAAGCCAAGGCCTATGGTGAAGACGCCAAGGTCAAGGGCCGCGAACTCGCTACCGAAGGTAAGGTGAAGGCTGGCGAAGGTCTGCGTTCGCTCAGCAAGCTGGTCAACGAAAACGCGCATCAGGTCGATGAACGGCTCGGCGCCAAATATGGTGATTATGCCCGCAGCGCATCCAAATCGATCGACGGTTACGCCAGCAAGCTCGACGAAAAGAGCGTCGACGACCTGGTAGAGGATGGCCGCGAATTCGTTCGCAAGAGCCCCGGCAAGGCGCTGGGAATTGCAGCGGTCGTCGGCTTCATGCTTTCGCGCCTCTTCCGCGGCTCGCGCTAAGCGAGTGGCGTCGGGGGCAGAAATGCGGGACGATAATAACGAGCGGGCCGAGGGCTATCACGGCCCGCTCGATTTACCTGACGGACACGGCGCTCCTGATCCGGATGAGCCGGAGGCGCGCCAGTTCTCACTGACGGACGATGTGCTGGCACTGTTCGAAGACGGCAAGACCTATGCCGAAGCCGAATTGCGCTTTCAGAAAAGCCGCGCGGGGTTTGTGGGCAATCGCGTCAAGAGCGCGCTGATCTACATCTTTGCCGCGTTCGGCATGTTCCATCTCGCCCTGATCGCGGCGACGGTTGGCCTTGTTCTGGCTCTCATACCCATTACCGGGCCGCTGGGTGCCACGCTGATCGTCACTATCAGTCTTGTCGTGATCGGCTTGATCATGCTGCGCCTTCTCAAAGGCCGGATCGACGATATCCGTGACGCTTTCGAAGGGGACGATGAATGACTTCTCGCCGAATGCGAATGCTGGAAGACAAGCATCTGCGCGATTCCGCGCGGGCGTTGATCGATGCCGATATCAAGACGCTCAAATCCAACTTTGCGCACAAAGGCTTGGGCGAACGCGCGCTCGACCGCGTGCGCGAAGGCGCGACGGACCTCTACGACGAAGCCCTCGATGTCGCCGAAGACAACAAGGGCGCGCTCGCCGCGCTGATCGCTGCGATAGTGGTCTGGTTCGCCCGTCACCCCATCCTGGAATTGTTCGGCATCAATACCGACGCCGATGATGAAGATGACGGATATTACCCCAGGTCGGAACATTAACCCTTCCAGGGCCGTTGGTCTGACGAACGCGAAATCCGGAGATTAATCATGGCCAAAGCAGCCAAGAACAATGTCACCCCCATCAGCGCCGACAGCAATCTGAGCGACGAACAGAAGCGTGAAGAGCTTCGTGCGCGCATCGATGCTGGCGAACAGCGCATCCAGGAACGCTCGCTTGCCGATCAGGCGCGCGATGCTGCCGACAGTGCGCTTGAATTCACCAAGCGCCACCCGTTCGCCGTCGTTGGCGGTGTGCTTGTCGCAGGTCTTGCCATCGGTGCAATGACGCGGCGCGGCCGCAATCTCGGCCGCCGCGGCGGTATGTTTGCCGGCCTGGCTGCCGATGCAGTCATGGCCTACGGCGCCCGCATGATGGACAGCGTGGCTAGCGGCGCACAGTACGCAGGTGATCGTTTCGAAGATTTCGGCGATAATGCAGCCACTGCGGCTCGCGGTCTTCGTCGTGACACGTCTTACAAGCTGGACGTTGCAGGCGATGCCCTGCGCAGTTCGCGCCGCAAGGCAGGCCGCAAGGGCAGCCGGGCCTATCGTTCGCTACGCACGCGTCTGAAATACTGAACAACAGCGATCTTGCATCGCAGGATAACTGAGCGGCGCGACAGACTTGCCTGTGGCGCCGCTTTCGCTATGTGGCGCAACCATCCTCCCTCCCCATCGAGAAAGTCAGAACATGGAAGAAAAAGAGAGCAAACAGGCGCTCTATCTGGTCATGGGCGGCCGGGTCACCGATCCCCGCAACGTAACCTTCAGCGATCCGGAAAGCATTCACGTTGCCGGCGTGTTCAGCAGCTATGAAAATGCCGTGGAAGCGTGGCGCTCGAATGCCCAGCGCACGGTCGATGATGCGGAAATGAAATACGTCATCGTCCACCTTCACAAACTGCTCGATCCGGAAGCCTGATTAGGCAGACGGGCCGTAAGAACCCAATCCCGCCCAGCTTGCGAGCGGGCGGGACGGTTACAGTCGAATATCGAGAGTTCACCATCGCCCACCTGCATCGGGCTTCCCCGATTTGCAGTTGGGCGACGGAAAATCTCGTCAGATGAATTCGATCTTGTCGATCAGGTAGAACTTGTCGCCGGAAGGTACGGTCACTTCGACCTCTTCCTCGAGCTGCTTGCCGATCAGCGCACGGCCGATCGGTGAATTGTAACTGATCCGGCCCTTTGCGGCGTCGGCTTCTGTCTGGCCGACGATCTGGTACCGCACTGGCTTGTCGTTCTCGTCCAGCAGGGTAACGGTTGCCCCGAAGATAACCTTGTCGCCCGACAGCGTTGTCGGATCGATGATCTGCGCGCGGCTGATCTTGTCTTCCAGGTCGCCGATCATGGCCTCGACCTGGCCCTGGCGCTCCTTGGCAGCGTGGTATTCGGCGTTTTCCGACAGGTCGCCATGCGCCCGAGCTTCCTCGATCGCATCGACAATCAGCGGTCGTTCCGCCCGCAAGGCTTTGAGATCTGCCGTGAGCTTTTCATAACCCTCGGCCAGCATCGGCACTTTTTCCATAGGACCCCTTGCCCTTCCTGTTCATGCTCACCCTCGGGACAATTCAAACCCGGTCCGCCGATTTGCGGAACCCAGGCGGTTCGAATGTGTGGAGGAGCAGGCGTATTCTTCGTCAGCTATAATAGTCTTGCAATGAACGCACTTCAAGCTGGTCCGGCGAAACCTCTGCTATCGCCTGCGCAACGGCGAGCGAGGCAGCGGCCGTCGTATAGTATGGCAGCTTCTTTTCCAGCGCCGCCTCGCGGATGGATTTGCTGTCCAGCAACGACTGCCAGCCTTCGGTGGTGTTGAAGATCAACTGGACTTCGCCATCGATGATCGCATCCACGATGTGGGGGCGTCCCTCGGCCACCTTGTTGACCAGTTCGACCTTCAGCCCCTGATCGGCGAGGTAGCGCTGCGTCCCGCCGGTTGCGATGACGCGGAACCCCTTGTCCAGCAAGGTCTGCACCGCTGGCACGATCAACGCTTTGTCGCTGTCCTTCACCGATACGAACAGCGTTCCCGACTGCGGCGGCTTCATTCCCGCCCCCAGCTGCGATTTAAGGAAAGCAGCCGCGAAACTGCGGTCTATCCCCATAACTTCGCCGGTCGATTTCATTTCCGGTGACAGTACCGGATCGGCACCGGGGAAACGTGCGAACGGGAATACCGCCTCTTTCACTGCCATGTGATTGGGGTTGAGGTCGAACGGCTCGAAACTGGTCAGCGGCTGGCCTGCCATGACCAGTGCCGCCACTTTGGCGATCGGGCGACCAATGGCCTTGGCCACGAATGGCACGGTACGGCTGGCGCGCGGGTTCACCTCGATCAGATAGACCTCGCCCTCCTTTACAGCGAACTGCACGTTCATCAGACCGCGGACCTGCAACGCCCTGGCTAGGTCGATCGCCTGACGTTCCATTTCGGCGATGATGTCGCCGGAAAGGCTGTAGGGCGGCAGGGTGCAGGCACTGTCGCCGGAATGCACGCCTGCTTCCTCGATATGCTGCATCACGCCCGCAATGCGGACCTCTTCGCCGTCCGACACCACGTCGACATCGCATTCGATGGCATCGCGCAGATACTGGTCGACCAGCACGGGGCTGTCGCCCGACACATTCACCGCGGTGTTGATGTAGTCGTCCAGCTGCGCTTCGCTGTCGACGATTTCCATCGCCCTTCCCCCCAGCACGTAACTGGGGCGCAGCAGCACCGGATAGCCGATGCGCGCGGCCACGGCTGCCGCCTCGTCGCGGCTCTTGGCGATGCCGTTCATCGGCTGCTTCAGCTTCAGATTGTTGACCAGCTTGGCAAAGCGCTCGCGGTCTTCGGCAAGATCGATCGCATCCGGCGATGTGCCCAGGATCGGGATGCCTTCGCGTTCCAGCGCAGCGGCCAGTTTCAACGGGGTCTGCCCGCCGAACTGGACGATCACGCCCACGACTTCACCCTTGGACATTTCGACGCGCATGATCTCCAGCACGTCTTCTTCGGTCAGCGGCTCGAAATAGAGGCGGTCGGACGTATCGTAATCGGTCGAAACCGTTTCCGGGTTGCAGTTGACCATGATCGTCTCGAACCCGGCTTCTGCCAGCGCGAAACACGCGTGGACGCAGCAGTAATCGAATTCGATACCCTGCCCGATGCGGTTCGGCCCGCCGCCGAGGATGACGATCTTCTTGCGGTCGCTCGGATCGGCCTCGTCTTCGGCCTCGCCAAAACTCGGGGCTTCGTAGGTCGAATACATGTAGGGTGTGATCGCCTCGAATTCGGCAGCGCAGCTGTCGATCCGCTTGAACACCGGATAGACGCCCAGCTTGCGACGCAGCTTGCGAACTTCTTCCTCGCTCGTCGCGCCCGCCATGGCGCGCAGCGCGTCATGCAGCAGGCCGGAACGCTTCGCCTGCGTTTCGCCGAGCCCACCTGCGACGCCCACCGACCGTACGGCCAGCGTGGCAAGCCGCTTGTCGGAAAAGCCCATCGCCTTCAGGCGGCGCATTTCGGCCGCATCATTGGGCAAGCCATTGTGCCCGATCATCTTCTCTTCATAGATGATTGCCTCGATCTGGCGCAGGAACCATGGATCGAAACCGGTGATCTTGGCGATCTCCTCGACCGTGAAGTCCTCACGGAAAGCCTGGGCGATCTTGAGAATGCGGTCCGGCGTGCGCTTGGAAAGCGATGCGATCACGATCTCGCGGCTCAGCCCTTCGAACTCGGTGATCCGGTTGAAGCCGTCCAGCCCGGTTTCCAGACCACGCAGCGCCTTCTGCATGCTTTCGGCAAAGCACCGCCCGATCGCCATGACTTCGCCGACCGACTTCATCGCGGTCGACAGCTCGTTCTTCGAGCCCTTGAACTTTTCGAAGGCAAAGCGCGGAATCTTCGTCACGACGTAGTCGATGGTCGGTTCAAAGCTTGCCGGCGTTGCGCCGGTGATCTCGTTCTGGATCTCGTCCAGCGTGTAACCGACAGCCAGTTTCGCCGCGACGCGCGCGATCGGAAAGCCGGTGGCCTTCGAAGCCAGCGCCGAACTGCGCGATACACGCGGGTTCATCTCGATCACGATCAGGCGGCCATCCTGCGGATTGACTGCGAACTGTACGTTCGAACCGCCTGTTTCCACACCGATTTCGCGCAGCACTTCGATGCTGGCGGTGCGCATGATCTGGTATTCCTTGTCGGTCAGCGTCAGCGCCGGTGCGACAGTGATGGAATCGCCCGTATGCACGCCCATCGGATCGACATTCTCGATCGAACAGATGATGATGCAATTGTCGTTGCGGTCGCGCACCACCTCCATTTCGTACTCTTTCCAGCCAAGGAGCGATTCCTCGATCAGGACTTCGGTGGTCGGCGACGCATCCAGACCTTCGCGCACGATACGGTCGAATTCCGCCTTGTTGTAGGCGATGCCGCCGCCCGTCCCGCCAAGTGTGAAGCTGGGGCGGATGATGGCGGGAAGACCGGTGGTTTCCAGCACCGCGAACGCCTCGTCGACCGTATTGGCGACGCCGCTGCGAGCGCTTTCCAGACCGATCTTGTCCATCGCCTCGCGGAAGCGCTGGCGGTTCTCGGCCTTGTCGATGGCATCGGCATTGGCGCCGATCATGGTGACGCCGAATTTCTCAAGAACGCCCTGGTTCGCAAGGTCGAGCGCACAATTCAGCGCCGTCTGCCCACCCATCGTCGGCAGCACTGCATCGGGCCGCTCCTTCTCGATGATCTTCGCGACGATTTCCGGTGTGATCGGCTCGACATAGGTCGCGTCGGCCATTTCCGGATCGGTCATGATCGTCGCGGGATTGGAGTTCACCAGGATGACCCGGTAGCCCTCTTCCTTAAGCGCCTTGATCGCCTGCGTGCCCGAATAGTCGAACTCGCACGCCTGGCCGATAATAATGGGACCTGCGCCAATGACGAGGATCGAGGAGATGTCAGTGCGTTTGGGCATTAGCTTTTGGCCATATCGTAAAAGGAGACATGCGCAGTGATTGCTCCTGCTGTTTCAGGAGCAGATCCGGGGATGACGAATTCGTATCGGCGCCTCATCCCAGCATCCCCACGAACTTCTCGAACAGATAGAAACTGTCCTGCGGGCCGGGGCTGGCCTCGGGATGGTATTGGACGCCGAAGGCCTTCTTGCCCTTGATGCTGATCCCGCAATTGGTGCCATCGAACAGCGAGACATGGGTCTGCTCGACATTGTCCGGCAGGGTTTCACCGTCGATGGCGAAGCCGTGGTTCATGCTGGTGATCTCGACGAGGCCTTCGCTATCGCCCCATTCACACCCGACCCGCTGGACAGGGTGGTTGGCGCCGCGATGGCCTTGGAACATCTTGGCCGTTTTCGCGCCAGCCGCAATGCCGAGCATTTGATGCCCCAAACAGATACCGAACAACGGTATATCGGCCTCGATCATACGTATGATCGACGGGACTGCGTACTGTCCGGTGGCTGCCGGATCGCCCGGCCCGTTCGACAGAAAAACGCCATCGGGCTCCAGCGCCATGATCTCGTCGAACGAGGTCTTTGCAGGCACGACGGTCACTTTGGCGCCCGCTTTTACGAGGTTTCTGAAGATGTTATCCTTCGCGCCGTAATCGATCGCGACCACGTGTGGCTTGTCGGCATTGCCTTCGCCATAGCCGAAGCCAAGCTGCCAGTGGCCGCCGGTCCAGTTTTCCTGCCCTTCCCGCGTCACACCCGGAACAAGGTCGAGCCCTTCCAGCCCACCCCATTCTTTCGCCTGCTTTTTCAAGGCTTTGAGGTCGAATTCTCCGTGCGGATTATGAGCGATAACCGCATTCGGCGCCCCGCTCATCCGGATCCGCCGTGTCAAAGCGCGCGTATCGACGCCGGAAAGCCCGATCTTTCCGTGGGTTACGCACCATTCCACAAACTCGTTCTGCGCGCGGAAGCTCGAATGCGGCGTAATTTCCTGCCGCACCACCAACCCCACCGCGCCCAGCCCACGGCTCTCGTGATCTTCCTCATTCGCGCCAACATTGCCGATATGCGGGAAGGTGAAGGTCACGATCTGGCTGTCGTAGGAAGGATCGGTCATCACTTCCTGATACCCGGTCATCGCGGTGTTGAAGCAGACTTCGCCCACTGCGTGACCGCTGGCGCCGAAGCCCTTGCCCCAGATTACGGTGCCGTCGCCAAGGACGAGGACTCCGGTCGCGCCTTTGGGTTGCGCGTGCGAAGATGCGGACAGGGCCATGGGCGCTCCGGGTAAAAAGGTTTCCAGCGATGTGTGCTAAGTCCCAGCCGCTAGGGACCGGGACGATTCCCGTCAAGCGGAACACTTGGCATATCGGTGCACTGTTCTAAATGAGTGGCCGAAACCACCTCCAAACACCGGGAATTCCCATGCTGCGCGAAAATATCCAGGCCGAAACCGTCACCGCCATGAAGGCAAAGGACAAGGATCGCACCGCTGCGCTCCGCCTGATCGGGGCAAAGATCAAGGATCGCGATATCGAATTGCGTACGGCCGACAAGAAGCCCGAGGATGACGAACTCGTCACGGACGTCCTGCTGAAAATGGCCAAGCAGCGTCGCGAATCGATCGAGATGTACGAGGATGGAGGACGGCAGGAGCTCGCCGACAAGGAGAAAAGCGAACTCGCAGTGATCGAAGAGTTTCTCCCCACGCAGATGAGCGAGAAAGAAACCCGCGCTGCTATCGCCGAGATCAAAACCGATCTTTCGGCCGAAGGCATGAAAGATATGGGCCGGGTTATGGCAGAACTCAAAAGCCGTCACGGGGCAGCGCTGGACATGAGCAAGGCAAGCAGTCTGGTGAAGGAAGCACTTTCATGAAGAACGCCCTCGCCCTCCTATCGATTGGCATGCTGGCAGCCTGCGGGTCTTCTGAACCAGAGCCCGCGCCTACCCCCACACCAACCGTTGCCGCACCGCGCACCCTCGTCGGAGCCGATCTTGATCTGTCGACACTCGGAGCGAAAATCGTCGGCCCGCAAGGCCCTGAGGTTCGCACCGTGCTTAGCGCAGGTAATCGCGAGATCGGTCGCCTCGTCAGCTATGTTGCGTGCCCCGCCGATACGGCTGAATGCAAACCAGGCGAAATGCCTGAGGGGACAGTGTACACATACGTGCACCGCGTGACCCTCGCCGATGCAGACGATGGGACGCAAATGGCTGAACGGGACGGTCCTGAGGTGGTTGAAAGCGCTCCGACCTTGTTCCGCACGATCCGCAAAGTTCCAGGGTTCAACCAGTCGGTCGGCTATTCGACTGCAGAAGCGGAAGCGACACTTGGCGATCCTGACGCAATCTCGATTACCAACGATAGCGGCAGCCTGATCTGGCGAGTATCGCGCGGTTCAGGTTGGAAACCGGGCGGCACAATGACGTTCTGGTGGCAGTCCACTACGCCACCTCAAGGCCCCGCCGAAGCGTATCTCCTTGAGGTCGATGGCAATCAGGCCATTGCTACCGGCCCCTTCCCGGCAGAAGAAAAGCCTGTGGAGGGCGCCCGCCCGCGCTAGCGGTCTCGGCAGGGCGCGGGTAAGGTCGGAGACCTCATGGCCCTGTCTCCCCAATGGCTTGACGAATTGCGCATGCGGACCACGCTGTCCGCAGTGATCGGTCGCACCCTTCGGCTGACCAAGGCTGGGCGTGAGTTCAAGGCGTGCTGCCCGTTCCACAACGAGAAAACGCCCAGCTTCTACGTCAATGACGAGAAGGGCTTCTACCACTGCTTCGGCTGCGAGGCGCATGGCGATGCCATTCGCTGGATGACCGATCAGAGGGGCATGCCCTTCATGGACGCAGTGAAAGAGCTGGCGGCCGAAGCGGGGATGGAAGTCCCCGCACCCGACCCCCGAGCAGCCCAGCAAGCGGAGAAGCGCGCCAGCCTCCACGATGTGACCGGCGCCGCTCAAGAATGGTTCGAAGACAAGTTGCGCGGTAGCGACGGGATGCAGGCGCGCAGCTATCTTGGACGCCGAGGATTTACAGATGCCATCATCCGGGAATTCGGATTCGGTTACGCCCCGGAAGATCGGCAGGCCCTAAAGAGTGCTCTCGCCCGGTTCGACGAGCCTATGCTCATAGAGGCCGGAATGCGGATCACCGTCGAGGGCAAGGAACCTTACGACCGGTTTCGCGGTCGTTTGATGTTGCCGATTCACGATACGCGTGGACGAGTGATTGCCTTCGGGGGACGCATTCTCGACAGCGAAGCCAATCCGAATGCTCCGAAATATCTGAACAGTCCCGACACGCCGCTCTTCGACAAGGGTCGCACGCTCTACAACCTTCACCGCGCAGCGCCTGCGGCACGCCAAAGCGGCCGCCTGATCGTAGTCGAGGGTTATATGGATGCGATCGCGCTAGCCAATGCAGGAATTCAGGAGGCGGTTGCCCCGCTGGGCACCGCACTGACCGAGAATCAGATCGAATTGCTCTGGCGACAGGTGGAGCAGCCGATCCTGTGTTTCGACGGGGATAATGCCGGACAACGCGCCGCCATGCGAGCAGTGGCACGGGCTCTTCCCATGCTTCGCCCCGCCCACTCCCTGTCCATCGTTCGCATGCCTGCCGGTTTGGATCCCGACGATCTGATACGGGAGAAAGGCGTCACGGCGCTCGAGGAGCTTCTGGGTCAGCCTTCCAGTCTGCTCGACACCCTCTGGGACTTCGAAAAAGCCGCTTCACCGCTCAATTCACCGGAAGACAAGGCGGGCTTCAAGGCGCGCCTCCTTGAGCACGTTGAGAACATCCAACACCCCGACATTCGTGCACTCTACAAGCGCGAACTGCTCGAACGCTTCTCTACATTTGCCTTCCCCCCTCGCCCGCAGCGCGAATTTCGCCCACGCAGCGACTGGAAGAAGGGGCAGTTCAAACAGTCCGCTCCAACGCTTTCGCCGAATGCCCGCGATCGCCTTACCCGAGCGATGACTGGAGGTGCCCGCGATGCCTTGACCCGGGCGGTGATTGCCGGCCTGGTGAAGTTCCCGGATCAGATACTGCGACACGAGGAAGCCTTGTCCGATCTGGCCAGACGTGATCAAAATGTCGGTCCCGCGCTCGATTCATTGGTAGAAGCCGCCGAAACGCTTGATTTGTCCGCACGATCGACCATATCGCTGGAACGAGGCCTTCCCGCCCCACCGGAAAAAACATCATTCGCCTTCCTTCATGAAGGCACCGACCCGGTTGATGCGCGCGAGGATCTGGCCGAGGCCGTGTCTTTGCTGGTCGAAAGACCTGCGCTTGAGGCTGCGCTTTCCGCAGCCACTGCGCGTTTCGAACGTGACCCGGAAGGCTCCATCGCCGAACAGGCCCGATTGCGTGAGCGATTACTGGCCCTTAACGAGCGGTTGAAGCGTTTCGGTCGCAAGAAGGCAGCTGCAGACGGCGAATCGGATTCATGATCCCCGCGGTTACGCGACCCGCGGGCAAGAGAAGACTGGACTGAATTACCTTATGGCCACCAAGTCGAAGACCAAGGACGATGGCGATGCTCCCCTGATCGACCTCAATGAGGCATCGGTGAAGAAGCTCATCGCGAAGGCGAAGAAGAAGGGCTACGTCACTTATGACGAGCTCAACGACGCTTTGCCGCAGGGTGAGATGAGCTCCGATCAGATCGAAGACATCCAGTCCGCTCTGTCAGACATGGGTGTGCAGATCGTCGAAAGCGACGAAGATGCCGAGGCTGCCGCTGAAGAAGCGGACGAGGTCGAGGAAATCACGACCGACACCAAAAAGGACAGCAAGGCTACGGCCAAGCCTGCTGCCAAAAAGACCGCAACCGGAGAACGCACGGACGATCCGGTGCGCATGTATCTGCGCGAAATGGGTGCGGTCGAACTGCTCAGCCGCGAAGGTGAAATCGCCATCGCCAAGCGGATCGAAGCCGGACGCGACATGATGATCATGGGTCTGTGCCAGTCTCCGATCACCTTCCACGCAATCATCCAATGGTCGGAAGCCCTGAATGCCGAGGAAATGCAGCTACGCGAGATTCTCGATCTCGATGCCATGCTGTCGAAGGAACCCCCGGCCGACAAGCTGAACGACGACGCCGAAGACGATGACGGTGAAATCTCCGAAGAAACCGCCGGTCCGACCATCCGTGATGATGACGAGGATGAGGACGACGATTCCAATTCCGACGACGAAGATGGCGAAGAAGGTTCGTCCAAGAGCGACGATGACGAGGAAGAGGACAACACCATGTCCCTTGCTCAGATGGAAGCCGCGCTCAAGCCGGACGCCATCGAGCGCTTTGCTCGGATCACCGATCTGTTCGGAAAGTTCGAGAAGCTCCAGAAGGAACGCGTCGATGTGATGGCTCGCGGCGAGGCGTTCACGCCTGCCAAGGAAAAGAAATACGAGGCGCTTTCCGAGCAGCTTACGGCTGAAGTCGAGAGCGTTCAGTTCCACGCGACCAAGATCGAATTTCTGGTCGATAATCTTTACGCCTTCAATCGCCGCCTGACCGCATTGGGTGGGCAGATGCTTCGCCTTGCCGAACGCCACAAAGTGAAGCGTATCGATTTTCTCGATGCCTACATCGGCAATGAACTGGACGATAACTGGCTCACCGATCGCGCTAAGAAGGACAAGAAATGGGCAGCCTTCGCCGAGAAGGAAGCCGATGCTGTCGAGCGGATCCGCGCCGAGATTTCCGACATTGCCGGCCAGACTGGCATGGCACTCGAGGAATTCCGCCGGATCGTTAACATGGTCCAGAAAGGCGAGCGCGAGGCGCGTATCGCCAAGAAGGAAATGGTTGAGGCGAACCTGCGCCTCGTGATCTCCATTGCCAAGAAATACACCAATCGCGGTCTGCAATTCCTCGACCTTATCCAGGAAGGCAACATCGGCCTGATGAAGGCGGTCGACAAGTTCGAATACCGCCGTGGATACAAGTTCAGCACCTATGCTACCTGGTGGATTCGCCAGGCAATCACGCGTTCGATTGCCGATCAGGCGCGGACCATCCGTATCCCGGTCCACATGATCGAGACGATCAACAAGCTGGTCCGCTGCAGCCGTCAGTTCCTGCACGATCAGGGACGCGAGCCGACCCCCGAAGAGATGGCCGAGAAGCTTTCCATGCCGCTTGAAAAGGTGCGCAAGGTCATGAAGATCGCCAAAGAGCCGATCAGTCTCGAGACACCGATAGGTGACGAGGAAGATTCGCATCTCGGCGATTTCATCGAGGACAAGAACGCGATTATTCCGGTCGACGCGGCGATCCAGGCCAACCTCAAGGAAACGGTCACCCGCGTTCTTGCCAGCCTTACGCCGCGTGAAGAGCGCGTTCTGCGCATGCGCTTCGGGATCGGTATGAATACGGACCACACGCTCGAGGAAGTGGGCCAGCAATTCTCGGTCACGCGTGAGCGTATTCGTCAGATTGAAGCCAAGGCGCTCCGCAAGCTCAAGCATCCCAGCCGGAGCAGAAAGATGCGCTCTTTCCTCGACCAGTAATACATATCCGCGTCAGGCAGCGGAGTGACCGAAATGTCACACGGCGAAATCCGCTGCCTGTCCCCCGGAACGGACTTTCTTTCCAAGCTTTTCCTTACTCAGTTGGATAGGTGAGCCAAATCCAGGTTCCCGATCCAGTTAGAAAAGCTGGTATTCCGGGGCACGCATGAATTTAGATTTCGAGAGTGTGCTTGCGCGCTCTCCCAACCCTTATGTTAT